>Ga0114984_1000009_pt1 | contig 109755 bp, 90 predicted proteins | sample Shrwel1BS1Day1_FD_96987 | JGI IMG/M metagenome (GOLD analysis project Ga0114984, IMG submission 96987) | Subsurface microbial communities from deep shales in Ohio, USA - Utica-3 well 1 S-1-Day1 | ecosystem: Environmental > Aquatic > Deep subsurface > Shale gas/oil reservoir > Produced...
AAAGTCATTCTTTTTGAGAAAAGAACAAACCTTAAACCCATCTGGTCAGTGCCCACACTTATCGGCTGTTAACTTGTTAAAGATCGCTTCGAAATTTCTGCTATCCTCACCGCTCTTCAAAACTACTTAAAACCTTGAAGAACCGCTTGTTTGCTTCGTTTCGTGCCGCTTGTCGTGCAGCAGAGAAACGAGATTATGCACATCATCTTTCCACCTGTCAAACACTTTTGCGAAGAAATTTGTATTTTTCTGCAACACATCAAAAGTATGTTCCAACCACCCCACAAGACGATGAAAACAAGCCCCTGAAGCACAAGGATTTTTTTCAGAGTTGCACAAAAAACAGGCTCCCGAAGGAGCCCTGAAAATATTTCATTTTTTTGACGCCCAAGCCCTTTAAAAAGAGCTTTGAACCCATTTAATTCCAATTTAATTCAAATTAATTTGAAAAATTCGGTCTTATTTGTTCTTGAAGTCGGGCTTCCGCTTCTCGACGAAGGCCGCCATGCCCTCTTTTTGATCTTCAGTGGCAAACAAACTGTGGAACATGCGGCGCTCAAAAAGCATTCCTTCGGACAAAGACCCTTCGAATGCACGATTAATGCTTTCTTTGGCCATCATGACAGAGGGATTTGAATAGGCGGCAATCACCGTGGCCGCCTCAATGGCTTCGTCCAGGCATTTGTCAGCGGGGACTACACGGGAAACCAGCCCTGCACGCTCGGCTTCTGCGGCATCCATGAGACGACCAGTCAAACAGAGGTCCATGGCTTTGGCTTTGCTGATGGCACGGGGCAGGCGTTGGGTACCGCCAGCGCCGGGAATGATGCCAAGCTTGATTTCAGGTTGACCGAATTTGGCAGTGTCGGCACAAATAATGAAATCGGTCATCATGGCCAGCTCGCAACCACCGCCCAAAGCGAAACCACGGACAGCGGCAATCACTGGTTTGCGAATATTGCGGATGGTTTCCCAGTTGCGAGTGATGTATTCGCTTTTATAGACATCCATGTAAGTAAATGAGGCCATGGCACCAATGTCGGCCCCGGCAGCAAAGGCCTTGTCGTTGCCAGTGATGACCATGGCACCGATGTTGTCATCGGAATCGAAGTCCATCAAAGCCTGGCCCAACTCCGTCATCAACTGGTCGTTAAGCGCATTCAGCACTTGGGGGCGGTTCAAGCGCACCAAGCCCACCTTGCCGATGGTTTCTACGAGGATGGTTTCATAGTTCATGTTTAGTCTCCAGCTTATTAATTAATAGGGATGGGGAAAGTCTAACCGTTCAAATTCGAGGAATTGACGACTAAAAAGAGTTTTGAAGGAAGACGTGACTTTATTTTCTGTCTAGGACAAAATAGGGGCACTTTGGACAAAACAGGTAGTAAAGAATGACAAAGTGCGTATTTGTAATGGGTGCCAATAGTGCGATTGCCCAAGAATTAATTCAGCTGTGCGTGAATTCGGGCCAGGAGGTAGTAGCAGCGGGACGAGATGCCGCCGTACTTGAGGCTCTTTATGGCAACACCCCGAAGGTACATATAGTAGAAGTTCAGGCCTGTGACTCCAGTTCAGTGGACGCGGCTTTTCAGGCTGTGGTTGCAGAAGGCCGGCATGTTGATGGCTACGCACATTGCGTGGGTTCCATTTTGGTGGCTCCACTCGTTAAAACCAGCGACGCTCAACTTGACAGCGTCATGCAGGTCAACCTGCTTTCGGCCATGTACGGCTTGAGGGCGTTTTTGAAACAAGCGAAGGCTCAAGGTGTAGGTGGCTCAGCAGTGCTGGTGTCGACCTGTGCAACGGGGATCGGTGTACCCAATCACGAGGCGATTGCAGCGGCGAAGGCTGGCGTTGAAGGCCTGGCCAAATCAGCAGCAGCCACACATGCGGCTGATAATATTCGGATTAACGTGGTTGCACCGGGTTTGACTGACTCCCCTATTGCTTCGGCGTTTCTGAAAAGCGACATGATGCGGGCAGCAAGTGCCAAGCAATACCCCCTGCAGGGTGTTAACACACCAGCCGAAGTTGCCCAAGCGATGCATTGGTTGCTAAGCGATGGCGCCAGCAGGATGACCGGCGCCGTATTAAATATCGATGGGGGATTCCGAAATATCCGCCCTCTTGTGAAGTAAACCCCATCCGATTGACAGAAGGGCTAGCCATGCAGTACCAGACACCCAACAAATTTGAACCGAGCCGCCATGCCGCATTGGATGCATTGGCAAAGGTAGACCCGGTACTTTACAGTCGCACCAGGAATTTTCTGGACGGAGCAGTGACAGGCCTGTCCCCATGGATTACCCATGGTTATTTGAGCGTTCGGGAAGCCACCCAAGTGTTGATGGAGAAATATCGCCTGAGTTTTGAGGACAAGCTGATTTTCGAGTTCGCTTGGCGCGAGTTCTTCAAACATGCGCATGCTGAGTTAGGCAATGGGATTCTAAGTGATGTACGCAGACCTGTTTGGTCGGGCAGGTACAACCAACAATTGCCGGACGATATCCGGGAAGGCCGAACTGGGGTTGAAGCAATCGATGCTGGAGTGGCCTTGCTTTACGAAACTGGCTATTTGCACAACCATGTGCGAATGTGGATTGCCTCGTATGTAGTACACATGCGCAAGGTGCACTGGAAAGTGGGTGCGGACTGGATGTATGCCCATTTGCTGGATGGAGACCTGGCCTCCAACCATTTGAGCTGGCAGTGGGTTGCAGGTACGTTCAGCCACAAACCATACGTGTTTAACTCGGACAATGTGAAGAAATACGCTCCGAAATGGGATTGTAGTGGTACTGCGATCGACACCGACTATGAAGACCTTGAATCGATCGCTCGGAGCAAACGCGATGTGGGGCGCGAGAAAAATGCGCCACCCGTTGGAGTCGCTGAGCCGACTAGCCACCGCTTCGATCTTGAGCTATTGAGCGATACGCTGAAGCGCAAGACGGTGGATCTTCGCCAGCAAGCTGGTGTTGACTCGTGCAGCGCACTGATGAGTAACTTCAAGAAGATCAATTTGGTTCACCCTTGGGACCTAAAAGCTTGTTTTGATTTAACGCAAAGTGGTGAGTTGCGAGTGGGGCTGATTGACTGTGCTTTTCACAAAGCGCACCCGTGGAATAAACAGCGATGGGACTTCGTGTTGAATGCCATGGAAACGGGCTGCGACCAGATCTGGGTTGTGAACACGGATGACATTGGACACTGCACAAGCATGCTGGCTGGCTTCATGAAAACCGGCGCCGAGTTTGAAATAAGAGAAACATTGAATTCAGGCTACTTGATGATGGGGCGATGCTTTCCGGTGCGATGGGCGCTAGAGGACAAGCTGCTGCCGAACCCGACCCGCTTTCAACAGAGTTTTTCGCGCTTTTACAGAGAAGCCACCTTGATGGCAGGTAGCCTGGAAGAGGCGATACATGGCGGCATTTTGGTGGATTGACAAATGGCACAGGCATTGAAAACGCACTGGATGAATGTTCTTGGTTACGCAGGCTTGATTCCTTTTTTGGGTTTGGCCGTACTGACCGGGATTTACACCGGCACGGAGACTGCCGACCAACTGGCCAACTACAACCTGATTTATGCCTTGTGCATTGTTTCGTTTCTGGGTGCTGTGCATTGGGGATTGGCCATTTCGCTGAGTAGCCAGGACCAAGCCACTTACCTTGCAGGGTTGGACCAAGCGGAATTTGAAACTCGAAGTTTTATCTGGGGTGTGACGCCCTCGCTGTTGGCGTGGTTGGCCGGCGCATTTTCACCACCACAGTTCACCCTGTGGATTCTTGCACTGATTCTGGTTTTGGTGTGGCTGGTGGACCAACGCTTTCTAAAACCCATGAAAGCGTTTGATGCTTACCTGCGCTTGAGAAACCACCTGACTTTGGGTGCAATTCTTGGATTGCTGGTGACCGCCTGCTTTGCCTAATGGTGTAGTCTTGAATCAAGACTGATCAGAAGCAAGGATGGAAAAAGTATGTTCAAGGCGGTATTTCTTCAGAAAAACGAACAAGGCGAATTCAAGGCCAGTGTTGAAGAGCTGGACGAGACTCAGTTGCCTGGATCTGGCGATGTGCTGGTTCAAATTTCCCACTCTACTCTCAATTACAAAGACGGCTTGGCCATTTGCAACAAGTCGCCCGTGGTACGCCAGTGGCCCATGGTGGCGGGTATTGACGGCGCGGGTACTGTGCTGGAAAGTGCCCACCCTGGATTCAAACCTGGAGATGAAGTGATTCTGAATGGGTTCGGTGTGGGTGAGACCCATTGGGGCTGTCTGGCAGAAAAAGCCAAATTGAAGGGCGACTGGCTGATCAAACGCCCCGAGGGCCTGAGTGCGGCGCAGGCGATGGCAATTGGCACTGCGGGCTACACGGCCATGTTGTGTGTGCTGGGCCTGGAGAAAAGCGGTGTAAAACCAGAGAGCGGTGAAATTTTGGTGACGGGTGCGACCGGTGGTGTCGGCAGCATTGCTATTGTGCTGTTGAACAAGCTTGGATACACCGTTGTTGCCACCAGCGGAAAACCTGAGCAAGCCGAGTTTCTGAAAGGCTTGGGTGCCAGTGAGGTATTGGACCGCAAGTTGCTGAGTGAACCCGGGAAACCCTTGCAACGGGAGCGATGGGCTGGTGTAGTGGACTGTGTGGGTTCGCACACTTTGGCCAATGCTTGTGCACAAACAAAATACGGCGGCACAGTGACCGCTTGTGGATTGGCTCAAGGCATGGATTTGCCCTCTTCAGTGGCGCCGTTCATTTTGAGAGGTGTTGCCTTGAAAGGGATTGATTCAGTAATGGCGCCGCTTGCGGTACGTGAAGAGGCATGGCGCAGACTGGCTTCAGACCTCGATTTGAAAAAGCTGAATGATTTGACTCGCACCCTTTCATTGGAGGGCGCGATTGAGGCTGCCGCGGAAATTATGGCGGGAACAAACACTGGCCGAGTGTTGATCAAAATTTAATATACAGACAATTGACATGTTGCATTACCAAGTCACGGTGGCAGACCCGAAAGGCCACTATTTCGATGTTCAGCTGCAATTCGAAATTGCACCGCAACAACTGCAAGGCCCTGAGGACAAGCGCTGGATTGATTTGAGCTTGCCCACCTGGATTCCGGGTAGCTACCTGATTCGGGAGTTTTCCCGAAATGTGCTGTATGTGCGAGCGAGTGTGGGGTCGCTTGAAACTGCTTGCACCCGGGAAAAAAAGGATACTTGGCGTGTTCAAGTGGATGCCGCGCAACTTGTGCCGGCTTCGCAATCACTGTTAATTCAGTGCGAATGGCGGGTGTACGCCTGGGATTTGTCAGTACGCGGTGCACACCTGGACGATACTCATGGTTTTTTCAACGGGACCAGCTTGTTTTTATGCCCAAAGGGATTTGAACAAGAAGCAGTTGAATTAACCATTTCAAGACCTGGGGAGTATTTGCAGGATTGGCTAATTGCCTGTGGTTTGCCCAGCCAGCCAGGCACATTGAAAGACACTCATGGTTGCCCGGTTTTGCGAGCGGGTAGCTCAGTCAAGTTTAAGGCAACCGACTTTGACAGCTTGATCGATCACCCGGTGGAAATGGGTGAATTGCAGGTTGAAAGTTTCTCTGCCTTCGGCGTTGAACATATATTCGCCGTGTATGGTGCCGATACAGACCTAGATTTGCAGCGCATTTGCAATGACATGAAACCGGTGTGCGAAGCGCAAATTGCCCTGTTCGAGCCAGAAACCAGGCAAGCGCCATTTGAACGCTATGTGTTTATGCTGCATGCAACTGACAACGGCTACGGTGGACTGGAACACAGAAACAGCACCGCCTTGCTTTTCAACACCAATGAACTGCCGCAACGCGGCGTTGAGAAAGCACCCAAAGGCTACGAAGGTTTTCTGGGGCTTTGCAGCCATGAGTACTTTCATTCATGGAACGTGAAGCGTATGAAGCCCGCCGCATTTGTTCCCTACGATTTGACCCAGGAGAACTACACTCGACTACTTTGGATTTTTGAAGGCTTCACTTCCTACTACGACGATGTGATGCTGGCGCGCGCGGGCAAACTGAGTGAAGAGGCTTACCTGAAAAGCGTGGGTAGAAACATTGCGCAGGTGATGAAGGGACCTGGCCGTTTGAACCAAAGCGTGGCCGACAGTTCTTTCGATGCCTGGACCAAATACTACCGACAGGACGAAAACGCACCCAACGCCATTGTGAGTTATTACACCAAAGGCTCGCTGGTGGCTTTGTGTATTGATTCCGCACTTCGACGGCAAACCGGCGGACAAAAATGCCTGGACGATGTGATGCGACTGATGTGGCAAAGAAAGGGGTTAAGCGGAGAGGGATTACAGGAAAACGAATTTCCAGGTTTGGTGCTTGAAGCCACTGGAGTTGACCTTGGACAGGAAATTTCGCAGTGGACACAGAGCACGGAAGAGCTGCCACTGGGCGATGCGTTAAAGGCTTATGGTTTTACACTCAACCAAACCCAGAATGATGAGCAGATTTACCTCGGCTTACACGGCCAATTCAAAGCCGAAGGCATGTTGGTAAAACAGGTGATCAACGGCAGCCCAGCGCATGCAAGCGGAATTTCAGCAGGCGATTTACTGGTGGCTTTGGGCGAAAAAAGACTGACTGAAACGCACTACAAACGGCTGTTGGCAGCAAGCAAGCCAGGCGCTGAACTGCGGGCAGTTGCATTTCGAGCGGAGCGATTGCTGGAATTTAATTTGGTGGCAGGCAAACCGGTGTCTAATGAATGGACGATCCAGAAACTGGAACAGATTGAGGGCGATACTGTTCCTGCTCCATGGCTTTAATAAAAAAGATCGGCCAGCGCCTGGCCTGGCGAGGGTGCTCTCATGAACGCCTCGCCTACCAAGAACGCATGGACGTCGTTTGATCTCATCAATGCCACATCTTCACGGGTGGCTATGCCACTCTCGGTGATCAACAAATGTTCAGGGCCCACCCTGCCCTTTAGATCGAGCGTGGTTTGCAATGAGGTTTCGAAGGTTCGCAAATTTCGGTTGTTCACGCCGATTAAAGGTGTTTTTAACTGCAAGGCAATGTCCATTTCTTGTGCATCGTGCACTTCCACCAGCACATCCATACCCAGTTCGTTAGCACATTGCTCGAGTTCCAGCAGTTGAGGCAGCTGCAAGGCCGAAACAATCAACAAGATGGCGTCAGCACCCAAACCACGGGCTTGCACAACCTGATAGGTGTCGATGATGAAATCTTTTCGGATGCAAGGCAGGCCGCTGGCTTCGCGGGCCATGTCAAGGTACTGGGGCGCGCCTTTGAAGTATTGAATATCGGTGAGAACTGACAGGCAGGTTGCACCATGCTCGGCGTAACTTTTCGCAATTTCAACGGGGTCGAAGGGTTCGCGCAAAATACCTTTGCTGGGGCTGGCACGTTTTACCTCTGCAATGACAGCTGGCAAACCTTTGGCCACCGCAGTTTTCATGGCATTGGCGAAACCCCGCGTTGGTGCCAACCTGGCGGCTTTTGCCAACCATTGCACTTCAGACAATACCTGTTTGCCCTGCGCAATCTCTTGGCGTTTTGTGGCGAGAATTTGGTCAAGAATGTCGCTCATGATGCTGCCTTATTGCTCAATCGATTTGGTGAAATCGACAAATTCATTGAGTTTGCGTATCGCTGCTCCACTGGATACTGTTGCGCGGGCGATATCGATGCCCTCCTTCAGGCTGCTAGCGACTCCTGCCGTATACAGGCCTGCTGCGCTGTTGAGCAACACGATGTCGCCGATGGCACCACCCTTGCCGTTCAATGCATGGAAAATTTTGTCGCGAGACTCTTGAACAGAACCGGCATGCAAGCTGCCATGTGATGCACGAGTGAGGCCGAAATCTTCGGGTTTGATGCTGTAGTGCTTGATTTCACCATCACGCAGCTCCGCGATATTTGAGTCGCATTCGATACACAATTCATCCATGCCATTTTCACCATGAACAATGAGCGCTTGCACAGAACCCAATCGCCGAAGCACTTCAGCCTGCAATTCCAGTAAATTGGCGCTGTACACACCCATGACCTGTCGCTTGGCATTGGCCGGGTTGGTCAATGGGCCGAGAATGTTGAACACGGTGCGCACACCCAGTTCTTTGCGAACCGGACCTGCAAAACGCATGGCGCTGTGGTGGTTGGGCGCAAACATGAAGCCGATGCCGACCTGCTCAATGGATTGAGCCACCTGGACAGGCTTCAGATTGATGTTGACCCCAAGCAATTCGAGCACATCGGCACTGCCCGAATTTGACGACACACTGCGTCCTCCATGCTTGCCCACTTTTGCACCAGCACCAGCCAGCACAAACATACAGGCTGTTGAGATGTTGAAGGTTTGTGCACCATCGCCACCGGTGCCGCACAGGTCAACTACCTCAGTACCTGCGGGTAATTCAACCGGGGTGACCAGATCCCGCATGACTTGTGCAGCTGCCGCCACTTCCTCTGCTGTTTCGCCTTTGACCCGCAAACCCACCAGCAAACCCGCGATTTGCGCTGTGGTTAGGCCGCCACTTAACAATTGCTGAAATGCAGCACGCGTCAGTTCGTGCGACAGATCGTGCCCAGCAAGCAATTGATTCAGAACGGCAGAGTAGTTAATTGGCTGGGACATGAGATTTCGATGCAAAGTGTTTAATTAACGCGCTTGAGGAAATTTTTCAACAGATCGTGACCGCGGTCGCTGAGAATGGACTCGGGGTGGAACTGAACACCCTCGACGTCGAGGGTTTTGTGGCGCACCCCCATAATTTCTCCATCCGCCGTCTCTGCGGTGATCTCGAGACAGTCGGGCAGGCTTTCCCGCTCGATGGCCAGAGAGTGGTAACGGATGCAGGTGAGTGGATTGGGCAAATCTTCGAACACACCCATATTTCGGTGATGTACCGGTGATGTTTTGCCGTGCATGATTGTTTTTGCACGCACCACCTTGCCACCAAAAGCTTCTCCGATCGCTTGATGCCCCAAACACACGCCCAACACTGGCACCACGCCGGCCATGCGCTGGATGATTTCGATTGATACGCCGGCTTGCGCGGGTGAACAAGGGCCTGGCGACACACACACTGCACTCGGCTTGAGCGCCAAGGCTTCATCGACCGTGATGGCATCGTTGCGAACAACATGCACCTGCTGACCCAACTCCCCAAAATACTGGACGAGATTAAAGGTAAAACTGTCGTAATTGTCGATCATCAGCAGCATACAGGGCCTAACTATTTGATTCTATTTACAGTAGCACTAAGGAAGGTCGGTTTAATACCCGCTTAAATACCCGCTATTTTGATTAGTGCTCGGGGCTAAATAAATTTAACCTGCTCTGTTTCTATTTTCCCACAGATAAAACCACTCGAACGGAATTGAGCAGCGGTATCCGTTTACGAATATCCGAATACGCATACTCGATGCATATCCGCTAAATATCCGTATTTGCATATTTATTGAATGGCGCCAGCCCACACCAATTTTGCATCGCTTAAGCTTTCCTCACCGTCCCACCGGTATGCAACCAAGGGGCCGCCCTTGCCCGCCGACCAATCAAGACAGGCAAGTTTTGGGCTCTCGAGTGTAGGGTGACCACTGAACCAGTGATGCCCTAGAAACACAGGGGAGCCTTCGACGTTTGACATGACCAGCCCCAAAGGCCATTCCATGTCGTGAATTAAATGTTCTTGCCCCCTTGGAAGCAAAGCCACATCAGAAAGCTTTTGAGCGGCCGCTCGCCAATTGGCAATTCGAAGGCTGTCAAAACGATGACCATCTTTCTGAATGGCCTTGCCGTTTGGCAAAGGAATTTCCAAGCCACAGGTTAAAAGCTTTCTTGCTTGCATCAGGCTAGATTCTGAGCCATCCGCGTTTTGTTCGTGAAGAATTGCCATAAGGCGATCGTCAAGCAGGTCTCCTGGCTTCCAGCCCGCATTCCATAGGGCATCGACAGAAGGTTGATCCCAGCAAGCATGAACCACTCGTATACCGCCAAGGTCAAGACAAACCGGCAAAGTGCGAAACCAGCTTACCCAAGCCACATGCTGAGCCGACCCTTCCCCCACCTGCCGAAGAAACCCGGCGTGTTGATTGCGGTTTTTTTCAGCTTTTGGGGTATTACCACGGTTGGGCCTGTAGAAATCGCCTGGATTTAGAGGATCGGGGGTTACGTATGCCACAGCATTGAATTCATGGTTACCCATGATGCAAAGCGCGTCGCCCGCCTCGACCATCTCGCGCACAATTTCCAACACGCGTAGTTGTTGTGGGCCACGATCAATCAAATCACCCAAAAACACCGCCTGCCGGCCTTTAGGCGCACTGAAACTGCGGCCTTTCGTGGGATATCCAAGCTTGAGCAGCAATTGCTCAAGCTTATCGGCATGCCCATGTATATCCCCGATTACGTCGTAGTTCACGATCACCACCTTAGATTTAAGTTACAACTAAGTATAATTATGTTAGATTCACATTGCAACTAACCATGATTTTTCGACATGACGAATAAAAAAAATTCAGAGCCCACTATTTACCCGATGCCTTTGGTGCGCGTGGACTTAGCTGTTTTTTCCATTCAAGAGGGCTGCTTGAAGGTGTTGCTAAGCCAGCGAAAGGAAGCGCCATTCAAAAACAAATGGGGACTACCTGGTGGGGTATTAAGGATTGACTTGGACGAGTCGTTTCCTGCAGCAGCCAAACGAATTGGCGTGGAACGTATTGGCATTGCACCCACCGGGCTACAACAAGTAGTTACTGTGGGCGGTGCAAAGCGTGACCCAAGAGCCCCATGGGCGGTAAGCGTTGTGTTTCGCGGCATGCTGAAACCAGACTTACAACTGAGCTTGGGAAAACGAATTAATGCGCTGGAATGGCAGCCCGTGACCGACGCAGTTGCCAGCAGTGAATTGGCGTTTGATCACCGCGATTTGATTGAGTTGGCGGTGATTGACATTCGAAACAAGGTGCGCGAACTTCACTTTCCAGAAGGAACGCTAGCAGACACTTTCACTATTCCGGAACTACAGGCATTGAGCGAGGAGATACTTGGGCACCCGCTGGACAAAGTTACATTCCGCAGAAGAGTGCTGGCAAAAGAAATGTTGACCGAAATACCGGAAGAACTAAGGGGTGGGGCACATAGGCCCGCAAAACTGTATCGACTAACCCCTAATTCAGACTGACGGCAAAAAACTGGGGGAAATTTACTTCTGCTGTAACCCCACAGCCACCTCGCGAAATGCATTTAATGCGGCTTCTAGGTGATCAATTATTTCCTGCTGCAAAACATCTGGCGGGGGTAGATCTTCCAGGTTATCCAGGCTGTCGTCTTTCAGCCAAAATATATCCAAACTGGCTTTGTCACGAGCCATTAATTCGCTGTAGCTGAAAAACTTGAATCGCTCGGTTTCTTTCCGTTCATGGCGATTCTCAGGGTTGTAACACGTAATGAATTCCCGCAAATCGTCTAATTTTAGAGTCCGTGTTTTCAGTGTGAAATGCTTATTCGTTCGCAGATCGTAAAACCAAACACCCTTGGTGTGCACCTTTCCATCTTTTGGTTTTGCATCAAAGAACACCACGTTTGCCTTAACCCCTTGGGCATAAAAAATGCCCGTGGGCAGTCGTAAAATGGTATGCACGTCGCAGTTCTCTAACAACTTACGCCGAATTTTCTCACCGGCACCGCCTTCAAACAGAACGTTGTCTGGCAACACCACTGCGGCTTTTCCATCCACTTTCAACATGCTAACGATGTGTTGAACAAAGTTTAGTTGTTTGTTGGAAGTGGTTTCCCAGAAATCCTGACGCTCGTAGGTGAGGGCTTCTTTGTCTTCTTCACCCTCACTGTTGGTGATGGTCATGCTGCTCTTCTTGCCGAAGGGCGGGTTGGCTAAAACGTAATCCACCTTTAACTTGGACTCGGTAATCAATGCGTCAGCCCGTTCTACCAGGGGCTCGCCGTCAAGCTCGCCAATGCTGTGAAGAAACAAGTTCATTAAACACATACGGCGTGTATTGGGCACGATCTCGTTACCGTGAAATGTTTTGTCGCGCAGAAACTCTTTTTGCCTTTTATCCAAGTTGGCGCCCGGGCGAGTAAGCCAGTTGTATGCACCCAGAAAAAAACCACCTGTTCCACAAGCCGGGTCAGCAATTGTTTTCATTGGCTCGGGGCGAATACACTCAACCATCGCCTCGATCAATGGACGTGGCGTGAAGTACTGCCCTGCACCACTTTTGGTGTCTTCCGCGTTCTTCTGCAACAAACCTTCATACAGATCACCCTTGGTATCAGCATCCAGGCTAATCCAGCTTTCCGCATCAATTAACTGCACCAAGCGTGCAAGTTTTGCGGGATCTTGAATTTTGTTTTGGGCTTTGAAAAATATTGCCCCCAGCATGCCTGGCTGTTTGCCCAGCTCGTGCAGGGTTGCCAGGTAATGCGCTTCCAAGGGCTGACCCACTTTGGACTTAAGGCTAGCCCAATCGTAACCACCAGGAATTCGGGTGTCGCGCTTGTAAGGTTCTTGGGCATATTCATGCGCAAGCTTGAGGAACAACAGGTAGGTGAGCTGTTCGAGGTAATCGCCATAACCCACGCCATCGTCGCGCAGGGTGTGGCAGAAATTCCAGACTTTCTGGACCAATGTGTTTGTGTTCATAGGGTTACCCAATCAATGCTGCGTTTATACGCTGGCGTATAAATTATTGTGTTTTGGCGTATAAATTAACGCTTATAGTAAACGGAAGACTTCCTATCACCTTGTTTATAAAGGATATTTTGATCACAAAGCCGTTTTAGCAGTTTATACGCCTGATCCGGGGTGAGCCTGCACAACTCAACCACCTCCTGCCGTGTAATTTGCCCCTGCTGCTGGACATAGCTTTGAATCATTTGTTCTTGTTGCAAACGATCAAAGCCAGCTTGCCGGGTGTAATTTGCCTGCTGACCAAGCTGCCGATACAACGCTGGGGCTAAGGTATAACTTCTGCCCCTGCCGTTGCCATGGGCTTGCAACAAGCCAGCCTCGACCAATGGCTCCACACTGCCACCTATCCGCGCAGTATCTTTCTGAAGCCAGTTGGCAAATTGCTCACTGCTTGCCCTACGCTGCTCTCGCAGCATGGCCAGAATAATCAAGCTATCTATTGGCAAAGGATGCCCTCGACGCGATTCTTCTTGCAATACGAGCGTTAAGAAGGCCTCGTCAGCTGCCTCCAAGCTTAGGCGCAACACCACGGAGTGCGAGGTAGACCCAGAATAATCAGGGTTATGCCGACCATACCGCAGCAAACCACGGTAGATCAGATCAACACCGCGACCTGTGCGCTCAACAAGACCAATTCTTTTCAATGCATCAGCCAGGTGTGGATTGCGCGGCCGGGGCTCGGTAGTGAGCAAGTTTCCGAGTGTTACACCCTCAACCAATCCACCAGGATTGCTAATGGTTAATTCATTGGAGGCCATCCGAATGTGTACAGCACCGCGCAAACTGTAATCCCGGTGAGCAACGGCATTGGCCACCGCTTCACGAAAGGCACGAGCATCAAGGCGCGGCACTGAAACCCGAAACAGTCCTGCTTGAAATTCACGCTCGACATTTAAAGGACGGAACATTGTTTCCACCCACTCCATCGCGCTCAATAACGGTGCTCGGCGAAACTCATTTAAACGGACCTCTTCACCATCCAGCATTTGAAAGGCTATTTCATGGGTTGGTAACAATGCCCTTAAGGAGGCTTCACGACCAATCAACAACAAGCCCGTCAAAGTCACGAGCCTGCCTTGAGCTGATCGCACTGTAAGCCCTAGTGCGCCATCCAACTGCTCATCATCCAACCCAAACAGCGACTGATCGCCGTTGTAACGCTGAATGAACTGGCGCAACCTTGCTCGTTCTGCGGGATCAAGGTCATCCAGTGTTGCCCCAGCCACTGGCTGAGCACTTGGATCCAACAAACCGAAATTTGCCCTACGCGCGGCAAATTCTTGCGGCAGGAAAGGCACACATTCTGGTTCACCATTGGCCTGCAAACGGCGGCGCTTGAGCAAACCCTCACTGGTTGCTACTGGCTCGGGAGAAGAAGGAACACGAATACGAGCAACAGTACACCCATCACTAACCAAAGTTGAGACTTGAACTGAAACCGAAGGCTGAGTTCGATTGGCAATAAGCGCGGCAAGACCTTCCAGATTTTGATGCTTGGCGTGCAAACCAGTTGCCCGGCCATCGTCTTCAACGCCAAGGTAAACGTCGCCACCCTGCGCATTGGCCATGCAGACCACAGCCTCAATTAGATCGCGGTCTGGCAGGCAGTGACGATCGCTTTTGAATTCAACAGTAAGGGACTCTGACGAAGGAAGCGTCATACACTCACCTTCGCTTTACGACTGGATGGTTTTTTCAGCTCAAGTTTTGCAGCCCGCTCAGCGCGGATACGCTCCAACAGTATGCTGGCAGGTTCATCATCAGGATTCTGCAGAACAAGTTGGCCCGAGAATGCGGCACGAAGAATGTTCTGGCGTTGGGCGGTGGATTGTTTGAAGGCCATCTCTAGCGGTAACTCAAGTTCTAATATTGACTGCAGTCTATCTTCCAAAATTGCAAGCGCGTATTTTTGCTCTTCAACTGATGGCAAAGGAATTGGAGTTTTCTTCAAATCTTCGCCCGATATTCCTGTTTGGCCTGCTGTCGTTTTAACTCTGGCAACCAGATGCTTACGCGACAGTCCCACGTTGCCACAAACCTCCATCCACTTGCCCAATCCTGCCCCAGTCACTGGCTTCATGCGAATGATTTTATCTGGATACAACGTGCGCACAGGTACATCCTTAACCATCGCAAAAACACCCAGTAAATCGACGCTACCGTTGTATCGAGTTGCCAATACGTCACCCACCTCAACCCAGCAATCGGAAGCCTCGCTTTTGTCAATTTCGATATGTTTAATTGCCAAGAAGTTCACAATCATGGGACGCACTGCATTGATTTTAAAAATCGGAAATCCACGCTGATCTGTGTTTGGCGTTTTTGACAAACCGTTACGAACCGACTCAGAAAGTTGATCAACACTCGCCCACACCCACCCATGCGGCAATTCCGGCAGATCGGTGGTATCCGGCTCCAACGGCTCGGGGTATTTCTTTTGCCAATCCTTAGGCGGTGCTTTGCCTTGATCCGCAAACTTTGCGAGTTGTTTGGCTTCCCAGCGGGCGCGGCGTTCTTGCAGAATGCGCTCAAGCAATTGCGCACCGGTTTCAGCAGGTTTGTGTTTGGTGCGCCAATCAGCTGTAAGCGAACCCTCTACGGCGGCTTTCAGTAACGACTGACGGTATTGAGTCAGCTTTATCTGAGCAGCCTTAAGTTCGGCCACGCCGGCATCTAGCTCGGAAAGCAGTTCTTCGAGTTTGGCGACTATGCGGGCTTGTTCCGAAGTCGGCGCAACTGGACAATTAATTTCACGGATGAATTGGCCACTTACAGCAGCAAATGTTGAACCTGTACCCTGCTCTGATAGCCACGGCTCGATATTCTTGAAAAAATAATACAGGTAAGCTTGACTAATCCCAGTTTCACTTCGGATACCAGCGAGCCCCCTCCCAATACAGCTTTTTTCGGGCGCGATATTTGTAGGTCCAACAGGCGCACGGATTGACAAGAGAATGTCCCCACGCTCCACAACTTTGGTCGGCTCAGAACACCACTTTCTAATTTCTGGATAGACAGTTTGAAACTCAGCCTTTCCTTGGAAAAATGGCAAGCCATCACCATTTAGATTGTAAAAGCGTGAATCGGGAGACTGCCCCATTTCCACACTTGCGATATTCGTCAACGGTGTTTTTACCCAGTTGTGGGGCAACTCACTCACGCCACCAACTCCACATTCATTTCATTCATCAAGTTATCCAAATCTTTGCCAAATAGACCCCAGGCCTTCTGCAAGCCACCCTTGTCCGCCAATTCAGCGTAATCAAAATCATCACGGCTAATACTGCAACTGCTGGCGATGTGTTCTTTCATCAAGCGTAGCCATTCTGTCTGCTCGGGTGTAAATGCTGTGCCACGCTGGGCGTTGTGGCGGAAAATCCAAGCTTGAAACCGCTTGTCCACTTCGTCAGCAAAAGGTTTCAGTTCTGTATCGAACCCAAGAGCGAACCGAACCAGCGATATCAAATCAGTCAGCTTGCGCTTGCCATCTGCCCCCTTCACAGCATTAGTTTGAATGCGCGCATAGGCGCTCCACAGCCTTTCAGTGGTTAACATCAACGGCGGTTTGCCCAGTTGCTCGTGCAGGTCCTCGATCATATCAAAGGTAAGCGCACGCCTTTGGTAAGGTTGTTGATAAAAAAAGTTTAGTGCTGCAATTTCATCTTTGTGCTGAATCAAATAATCGGTGAAGGTTTGAATTACAGCCCTAGCCTGGGCTTCCGCCTGCACAGAAAAACCACTGAACGTAACTTGATCTAAATTGATATGATCAATCAATTGATCAAGGTCTCGGCGCGCGTTGTCAATTGCGTCACGCAATTCAGGTTTATCAAACGGGGCGCAAGCGGCGGCAACACGCTCAGCACGAGCGGCCTCAAACTCCTCTGGCAATAGTGTTTCCTCACTGCGTGTTATGCCTTTGGCTTTTGCGGTGGCCAAGGCCGCCTGCACAATTGCATCGGGGTTCAACGCTGTAATCAGCCCCTTACCTAGTTCGGCCACCGGAATACCTCCACTGATTTTCTGAATACGCGCCTGCGATTTTTCGTCCAGTTGCTTAGCCAAACGCACCAGCCGGTTGGCAAGCGACAGCACAGTATCTTCATCGCGGCTACCCATGGCCACCCCTTGCAGCAGATCTTTCAACGCAACACCGGGTTTCTTTTCCAAGGGGCGACTTTCTGTTTTCAGCGACTTTTCTACACCTACGGCATCAATCAGTACAAAGCGTGTTTTCGCACCTTCAGCACTGTTGCTTACGCGTTTCAGGCTATCGCCATCCAGGCTACGCACCCCCCTACCCTTCATCTGTTCGTAGTAGCCCTTACTTCGTACGTCGCGCATGAAGAGCAACACTTCAAGGGGCTTTACATCCGTACCTGTGGCGATCATATCCACGGTAACTGCGATTCTTGGGTTGTAGTCGTTGCGAAAACTGCTGAGAATGCTGTCTGCATCTTCTTCTGCACGGTAGGTCACTTTTTTGCAGAAAGCATTGCCTTGCCCGTACACCTCTCGAACAATGTTGATGATGTCGTCGGCATGGCTATCTGTTTTGGCAAAGATAAGGGTTTTCGGTGTTTCCTTGCGTGCCGGGAAAATCTGCGTTTCGATTGCAGTTTTCATCGCTTGAATTACCTGCCGAATTTGGCTGATGTTGACCACTGAACGGTCCAATTCCTTGCCGGTGTAAGCAATATCTTCCTCGGTTTCACTCCACCGTTTTTTGCGGGTTTGGCGATCACGGTGATCAACCCACTCTTTAGCCTTAAGCTCAGCGCCCTTCTTGGTAATTTCAGTTTCGATCGCGTACACGTCGTACCCAACGTTCACACCGTCTGCAACAGACTGCTCATAAGTGTATTCGGCAACAATATTTTCATTGAAAAAGCCGAAGGTGCGCTTATCTGGGGTGGCAGTGAGGCCGATCAAACTGGCGTCAAAATAGTCGAGTACTTGTTTCCACAGGTTGTAAATACTGCGGTGGCACTCGTCAATCACAATGAAGTCAAAGGTTTCAACTGGTACAGCGGGGTTATAACGAACAAACTTTTGTTGTTTGGTGGTTTGCTGGATTTCGTTCAGTGAAACATCTTCAGCAGACTCATCAATCGGCTCCCCTGAAAGTATTGAGTACATGCGCTGAATGGTACTAATACAAACTTGTGAGTGTGGGTCGATCGTCGGCGAGGCAAGCCTTTGCACGTTATAGAGTTCAGTGAATTTACGACCATCATCGGGCGGTGTGTAGGCCATGAACTCTTGATGGGCCTGCTTGCCGAGGTTGCGTGTATCCACCAAAAAAAGAATGCGCTTGGCCCCGCCAAATTTGAGTAAACGGTAGACCGAGGTGATGGCGGTGAAGGTTTTTCCTGCACCGGTGGCCATATGCACAAGAGCACGCGGCTTGTTCAGGGCCAGCGACTTTTCTAGCCCAGTGACCGCACCAATTTGGCAATCCCGCAAATCTTGTTCGGGCAAAGGGGGCATTTGCTCAGCCAAACGACGGCGCAAGGTTTCTCCCTGAGCCAGCCATGCACTCAGCGTCTCGGGCTTAAAAAAATGAAAGATTTCTCTCGACCGTGGCGCTGGGTCAGCATTGTCAGTAAATCGAACAATTTGCCCTGTTGCCTCAAACAAGAAGCGCAAGGGAGTATCGCCGGTGCGCCATTTTGAACTGGCAGCGGCGTAGCGTTCCGTCTGGTTTTCAATGACGGTTATGTTCTCGCCTGCGGCGTCTTTTTTTGCTTCGATTACGCCTACAGGTTGGCGATTGACGAACAACACATAATCTGCTGGGCCGGTGTCGGTAGGAAACTCTCTAATCGCAATACCAGGGCTTGCAGACAAATTGAGCTGTTTCATATCTTGGATGACCCAGCCTGCCTGCTCAAGTTTGCGATCTATTATTTCCCGTGCTTTTGCCTCTGGAGTCATTGGCGCTCCTTTTTATATTTCTTTATCGCCCATGCCACAAGAAAGTAGACAAAAGGAGATACAAGATATTGATTTAAAAGGCTGAAAAAAGCTTATCACCTACTTTCTATCGCCCAACTATCGCCGATAACATCAAATTTGTACGATAGATATTTACTCCACCGTCGAATAACGCCGCCATCGATTTATACCATCAAAACGAACTCTACCCTGCTCCGTCAACTGCTCCAATGCTCGGTTCACTTTTTTAGTGCATCAGAAACAGTTTGCCCGAATACCCCTGACAAGTAGATGACTCAAGCTTCAAACCTGGATCAACCACTCCCAAACCCTTGCGGTAATCTTGGGGTTCTTCAATGCATTTTTTCGACGTTCGGCACACCTTTCCTGCTTTTCCCTACAATTCTAAAAGGCTTTTTAAGCCCCTGGAACTGGCAACATTCATTGTTTCCGCCTTGCGGAGTGGCCGATTGATTCAAAACCCCCTTCAGCGATCCGGCAGGCGGAACACTGGGCAACAAATCCATTCCTTCCTGCGGAATGGTATTGTTCCGTATCGCGGAATGGGGCACACGTTTTGGTGGGGGTAACTTGTTCATAAGTTGCCATCCGCCCCGATGGTATTCCTTGGGTCGGATATCAAGGCCACTGAAATCGGTAATATCGAGCCAAGTCAATGCATACCAATCGGGGCCGATTGAGAGCCCGCCAAGTTTCGTTTTTATTATCAAGCCGCGATTGATCAATTCAGTTTTTGCTTTCTGGATTTGATCAGCACTTTTCCAACCGCGTTTTTGTAAGTATTTCAATGCGAGCTGAAAGTGGCCGTTATTATAACCATTGTGCTGACGGAGCAACTCAAAAATCATAGCCTTGGCTCGTACTGAGCACCCGATGAACGCGATGCTTTCTAAAACATCGTGAGGCGTGGGCGTGTAACGACCATATACTTTTTCCCGAGGGGCTTTGCGTTTTGGCATGACACCCCCCGTTACTTCAAGCTTTCAATTAAATTGCGAATATCCTCTACCCGCCATGCGGTAACTCGGGGACCAAGTTTTACTGGTTTGGGGAACCGCCCGGTTTTTACACCGGCCCACCAGCAGGTTTTTTTAACTGGAATAATTGGTGGCAAAGCGGGGTTTGAATTTGAATTGCCGATGATTTGAGACAAACGAAGAAAACCGGTTTCAGGGAGTTGGTGCATTACAGTGCGTCCTTATTCAAGTTGGTACGCACTCATCCTCTATTTTCCGAAAATACAAATCACTGCAATTGCAGTTTTGCCGACTGCTATTGCAGTAAATCCTAAGGAGCAGAAATGCGTTTTTTAGCGACCGCAAATTTTTCATCAAGGGTGCGTTTTGTTATGCCATAAACGTTTTCGTACTTGGCAAGCAGTGCATCAATAATGGCAGCGGAATTCTCATAAACAGACAGCTTTTTACCCGCTGGAGACTCCCCAAGCATCAACTCTATAAGTCCACCGATGATGTTCAAGTATGTGGTTTCTTGTCTCGGGCCTAGCGCTGCTTCTGCGTTGGCAACTTGTGAGGCCAAGGCTTTCTTGAATGCCCAATCAGCCATATCAAAAGGATCGATGCTGCCGTACCCGCCATGCTCCTCAAGGAAAAATTGAAGCTGATCAACCGTACAAGGAAAACGCAATACAGGGTCTTTCAAATTGCCGGTGGGATGCACTGACAAAGCAGCGCGCTCAGCAGGCTCCAGGCCAGCAGGTAGCTCTTTCAAATAAACACCGTCTTCACGTATTGAAAGACATAACCCCCAATCTTCCGGATCACTTACCCGGCACAACTTAGTAAAGTCGGAATATCCAACATTTAAACTTGAAGCATCTTTCCCTTTCATTGCTTGGCCACACCTTTCCTGATTGAAATAATCGCGTTGTTTTCCGCCGAGTAGTTGCTTAGCAGATCGGCCCATTGCTGCATCATCGCGCGGCGTTCTTGCATATATTCCGCTTGGTTGTAACTCGCCCTCACTTTGTTGCGTTCTGCGTGGGCCAGCTGGCGTTCAATTACTTCTGAACGGAAACCCTGCTCGTTCAACATGGTTGAGGCGGTGGCCCGGAACCCATGCGCAGAAAAGCCAATACTTTCTTTGCCATTGAACCCCATCCGCTCAAGGGCCCTATTCAGCGTGGTGGCTGTCATGCAAGTACGAGGATTTCGATAATTGGGGAACAGGTACTCGCGGCCACCTGTGTGCGTGTGCAACTCTTTCAACAAAGCTAGAGCCTGGGTCGACAGGGGAACAAGATGCGGCTCGCGCATCTTCATTCGCTCGGCAGGAATTCGCCATTCGGCTCGATCAAAGTCGATTTCTTCCCAACGTGCAGCACGAAGCTCGATGGTTCGCACAAAAGTCAGCAAAATCAGGTGCAGAGCGATGACGGTTGTTCTGTATCCGCCATAGCCATCCAGCGCTTGAATTAATTCAGATATTTGTTGCCTGGAAAGTGGTTTGCTATGCTCAACCTTGGGCCTATGAATGGCCCCCTTCAACGCAGCCGCGGGATCATGATCTGCTCGAAGCGTTGCTACAGCGTAGCGGAAGATTGCAGAGGACCACTGACGAACCAGTAGAGCAACGGTCTCGGCACCTCGCTTTTCTATGCGACGAATAATTTCCAACAAATGAGCAGCAGTTACATTACGGATTGGCAAGCGGCCGACATGTGGAAACACATCCCTTTGAAGGAAGTTCTCGACTTGCCGAAAGTAATAAGGTGTCCAGCCTGGCTTTTTCTTGACCATCCATTCCCTAGCCACCGCCTCAAAGGTATTTGCGTTTTCTGCTTGAGTGGTTAGGCGATCGGCTTGGCGTTGATGGGCGGGATGCAGCCCCTGCTTTACAAGTGCCTTTGCTTTTTCTCGATGTGCTCTCGCTTCTTCAAGTGAAATATGACCCAAGCGCTTGTCGTTGAAATACTCACCAACTGCGAATACGTTTTCTTTTCCTGCGATTCGATAGCGATAGCGCCACAGCTTTGCGCCGGAAGGACGCACCTCCAGATACAGGCCGCCGCCATCAGTTAGCTTGACTGGTTTATCAGTTGGCTTTGAGTTGCGAATTTTTGTGTCGGTAAGCGACATGGCGTGGGTATCGTGTGTTTTGATACCCGCAACAATACCCGCAAATTAAATGGATGACAACGGACCACAACAAACGCCAGCGAATCAAGCTACCAATAAAAACAATCACTTATGAAATTTAAGGGACTAGAAAGGACATAGCCGGACGCTGATGCCGATTATCGATCATCAACAGCATGATGGGCCTGCATATTGGCGTAAAAAGGATGGCTTTCACCGGAACACGCGAAATTTTAGCACATGCCCCCACCCCGCCTGGCGCATTTCAGGCGTATTGCGGCCCCAGCACACGATCAACCCGTTGTTGCACCTGAAGAGAAATTTCCATCAACGCATTCTTGATTTCAGCAGTTTTGTGGTTGGGGCGGTCCATGTAACGAATGATCTGATCAATTGCGATACGGGCCATGTGCAGGTGATTCCCGGTACAACGTTGTTTGAGCCATTGCAGTTGCCGGTGAGTAATTGGACCATGACACAGGCTGTTCAGGGTGTGGTACATGACCTGTAACTGAACCTGAGCATCCCGCGTGTTTTCCTGGGTGCCATCCAGCACATGCTGATTGATTTCATGAATAAGCTGGGCAGGTTCACATGGTCGAATCACAAAACGCTGAACACCGCGATCCCGTGCCTGCAAGATGGTTTCGCGATCAGCCAGACACACCATCACAGGGAAAAAAGTAGGGACTGCGCAACCTGCTCAATGCGTCTTCGTTGCTGTCGACCTGCTCGATTTGCCCACTCCAGTGGGGCTGCACGGCCTCGAGCCATTTTTGTTGAACATCGACATCCTTCTCTACGACAAGCAAGCGCATGGTAACCTCGACCTATCATTGGCACCGGTCAAGGGTATGAACAAGTGTTAAATGTTAGAGCTACCTGACTGGGGGAAAGGTCCGTTCTGGAGACTCAGGTCAATTCGCCATCCAACCCGGCTTGCACAAGTTCAGCAGCCCGCATGACTGCCCTCGCTTTATTCTCGGTTTCCAGCCACTCACTTTCAGCCACAGAATCAGCCACTACGCCCGCACCGGCCTGAACATACAGGGTTTGATCTTTCACAACCCCGGTGCGAATGGCGATCGCCACATCCATGGTGCCTGTGAAGCTGAGATAACCGCATGCACCGCCATAAACGCCACGCTTGGTGGGCTCAAGTTCGTCAATGATCTCCATGGCGCGTACCTTGGGTGCACCGGAAAGCGTGCCCGCCGGGAAAGTGGCGCGCAGCACATCCATTGCCCCCATGCCGGGCTTCAAATCGCCCTGCACGTTGCTGACAATGTGCATGACATGCGAGTAGCGCTCAATGATCATTTTCTCGGTGACCTGCACCGAACCTGTTTGCGCAATGCGGCCCACATCGTTGCGAGCCAGATCAATCAGCATGACATGCTCTGCGATCTCCTTGGGATCAGCCAATAACTCCTCAGCCAGCGCGATGTCTTCTTGAGGTGTTTTGCCGCGCGGACGAGTACCGGCAATGGGGCGCAGTGTGACCAAAGGAGGCTTGCCCTCAACCTGATCTTGTCGCACCAAAATTTCAGGCGATGAACCCACCACCTGAAAGCTGCCAAAGTTGTAATAAAACAAATACGGCGATGGATTCAAGGAGCGCAAGGCGCGGTACAACATGAGTGCGTCTTGGGTGAAGCGCTTGCTGAGCCGCTGGCCCAACACCACCTGCATGACATCGCCAGCAGCGATGTATTCCTTCGATCTGGCCACCATGTCAAAGAAATAATCTTTGCTCATGCTGCGTTCAATTGGCGTGCTTTCACTGCTGCCCGAAACCGGAATTGCAATGGGCTGGCGCAGTTGAGCCATGAGCTGCTTGACCTCAGTCACCCCGTTTTCATACGCATTCGCTTGTGCCGGATCGACGAAAACAATCAGTTGAATGGTGCCCTGAATATTGTCGACCACCGCCATGCGATCGGTGAACATGAGCAGAATGTCGGGTATGCCAAGGTCATCAACCTTTCGACTGGCCTCCAGACGAGGCTCCATGTAGCGCACGGTGTCATAACCAAAGTAACCCGCCAGGCCACCAAAAAACCGAGGGCTGCCCTGCACTGGCGGCACCTTGAAACGGGCATGGTATCGCTCGATGAATTTCAACGGGTCCCCACTGAAGGTTTCCAGTGTCTCGAGCGTGCCATCTTCGCGCTGCCGCTGCACCACGACCGAATGTTCCACTACTTTGATGGTGATGCTGGAAGGCAGCCCAATGAAGGAATAGCGGCCGGAACGCTCGCCACCAACGACCGATTCCAACAGGAAAGTGTTGGGCTTGTTGGCCAGTTTGAAATACACCGACAAGGGCGTATCGAGGTCAGCATAACAGCGCGCAATTAGTGGGATGCGGTTGTAACCTTGCGCAGCAAATGCATCGAATTCAGTTTGAGAAATCATTGTGGTACCCGTGCGCCCAGCAGACGTTGTGCAGCTTCCTCGATAGTGTTCACGATGCCATCGCACTGTGTTTCATGAACAGATCGCCCTTCGTTGTAACCGTAGGGCAACAGCCAGCACTCGACGCCTGCAGCATTGGCAGCCAGCGCATCGTTCACCGAATCACCAATCATCAATGCCTGGGCAGGATCGACGCCAAGCAGTTTGCAGGCATGGACTACCGGCATGGGGTCTGGCTTTTTCACGGGGCAGGTGTCGCCACCCACCATGACTTCAAAGTAATGGGCAATGCCGGTGCGCTCGAGTAAGGGCTTGGTGAAACGTTCCGGTTTGTTGGTGACCACCGCCAGTTTGAAACCCGCATTTTTCAACAATTCCAATCCTTCTTTCACTCCGGGATAAAACACCGAGTGATTGCCGTTGATCTGGGTGTAGTGGTTTTGCCAGTTGGCCATGGCCCGGGCATACAAGTCAGGTGATGCTTTCTCGGTCATGCTGCCAGTCAGGCTTCGGTTAACCAGATTTTCCGCGCCCTTGCCCACATACACGGCCACTGTTTCCTCAGGCAAAACAGGTTTGCCCAAGTCAACCAACATGGCGTTCACTGCGGCGGCCAGATCGGGCACGGTGTGTAAAAGTGTTCCATCCAGATCGAACAATACTGCTTGCTTGGTCATGATTGTTTATCTCGTAGTGGCAAGCTCGGCGCGCATTTGATCGATCACGGCCTTGTAGTCGGGCTTGCCGAAAATGGCTGAGCCAGCAACGAAGGTATCGGCACCTGCGCGCGCGATTTGCGCTATGTTGTCGGGCTTCACGCCGCCATCCACCTCAAGGCGGATATTCTGTCCGCCCTTGGCCACATGGGCGTCAATTCGCTTGCGCAATTCGGCCAGCTTCACCAGGGCCTGTGGAATAAAACTTTGACCTCCAAAACCTGGGTTCACAGACATCACCAAAACAAGGTCAAGCTTGTCCATGACATGGTCTACCCAGGAAATTGGGGTGGCCGGGTTCAGCACAATACCGGCCTGACAGCCAGAATCACGGATCAGGCCCAAAGTGCGATCGAGGTGATCTGTGCCTTCGGGGTGAACACTGATGAGGTTCGCGCCGGCCTTTGCAAAGTCGGGAATGATTCGATCCACCGGGCGCACCATTAAATGGACATCAATCATCGCCGAGGTGTGGGGGCGCAGGGCTTCGCAAACCAAAGGGCCAATCGTGAGATTGGGTACATAATGATTGTCCATTACATCGAAGTGAACCCAGTCCGCGCCAGCCGCAATCACGTTTTTCACTTCTTCGCCCAAACGGGCAAAATCGGCTGAAAGAATACTGGGGGCAATAACAAACGGGTTCATGGTGTGCCTTCGGTGAAGAATTCGTAAATCAAAGCAAGAGTTTAAACGAAGTTGCAGCCTGCAAATGACATGTAAAGCCGCTTCGGATTTGTGAAAACGGGGGTTTGAAGTCATACTTGAAAGCCACGTACAGACCAACAAGCCACGCAGCATGAGCAGCCAGTCAGAATACCTTTTTGAAGTTCGGGTCAGCACCCAGTTTCTTGACGAACAAAGCGACAAGGAAAAAGGCCCTTATGTGTTCGCCTACACCATTGAAATTGAGAATGTGGGCGAGAGAACAGCGCAGTTGCTGAGCCGCCACTGGATTATTACCGATGCGCACAATATTGTTCAGGAGGTGAAAGGCGATGGGGTGGTGGGCGAGCAACCCACTCTGCGCCCAGGTGAGCGATTTGAATACACCAGTGGCTGCCCCTTACCCACCCCGGTAGGTACAATGAAAGGCAAATACACCTTTGTGGGCGAAGGCGGCGAGCAGTTTGATGTGCCAGTGCCTGAGTTTTTGCTGTCAATGCCCCGGGTGCTGCACTAATCTTTGTGGGGGGGCGTGCTTGGTGCTGATGATTCTTCGTCGGGTTTTTCGACTGGATGATCTACTCTGGCCCTCAACGTCCACCACATAATGAACACGATCAGGCCCAAAGCCAAAACCATTTCCGCAATGAGTAACCACATGTCCAATCCACTCCGTTGTTGGTGGCCCAGCACCGTGCTGGCCGCCTTGATTCTATCTGGATGCGCTACTGCTCCGACCCCGAAAACGGCTGAATGTTCATGCCCGGCAGGAGAAAAACAGGCTCAGACCGAGAAAAAAGATGAAAAACCGGCCTTGCCACTGTTTGTGAAATCTGACTTTTCAAGCTTGCCAGGATGGAGCACCGCCAACCACGGACGTTTTCTGGAGGCATTTTCAGAGCAGTGCTCAGTCAATGGCAATGCCTTGGCCAAACGCAAAGCCACCCCCACCGGCTTGCTGGAAGCCTGCCGCAAAGCCCGACAAAACCTGAGCGGGAATGCGCTGCTGCCTGCACAAATCTGGATGGAGGCGAACTTTGATGTGTGGCAGCTTCAGCAGGAAGACGGCAAGAAAGAAGGTTTGCTGACTGGTTACTTTGAACCCCTGTTAAAAGGCGCACGCCAGGCACAAGGTACATACAATGCGCCACTTTACGGTGTGCCCGCGGATTTGATTACCGTAAAGCTAGACGAGCAGTACCCGGAACTGAAAGGTAAGCGTCTGCGTGGCCGCCTGCAGGGCAATACGCTGGTTCCTTTCTTTGACAGGGCAGAATGGGAGCGCTTGGGACCAGACCGTGAAAAACCGATTGTTTGGGTAAACGACAAACTGGACGCATTTTTGTTGCAGGTGCAGGGTTCAGGCCGAGTGACCTTGCCAGACGGCAGCGTAATTCGCTTGAGTTACGCCGAGCAGAACGGCCACCCATATAAATCCATCGGGAAAGTGCTGGTGGATCGCGGAGAGTTGACCGCTGCGCAGGCTACCATTCCGGGTATCAGAAACTGGGCAAAAGCCAACCCCGGCAAGCTGGATGATTTACTGAATGCCAACCCCAGCGTGGTGTTTTTCAAGGAAAACAAAGTACTGCGCCCACAAGAAGGCCCAGTGGGCGCCATGGGTGTTCCCTTGACTGGCCAACTCAGCCTGGCGATTGACCGTGAAAAAATACCTTATGGCAGCCCGATCTGGATTGAATCCAGCAACCCGGTGACCAATGCACCCATTGCGCAGGGCACCTTGGCCCAAGACACTGGCGGCGCCATTCGGGGCCGGGTACGTGCTGACTATTTCTGGGGAACAGGTGAAGAGGCTGGCACAGCTGCCGGCCTGACCCGCCAACCCTTGAAAATGTGGCTGATTTGGCCAAAGGGCACGCCACTGCCTGAAAGCGGAAGCTGAAAACCCCAAGGCCTTGCTTAAGTTTTTATTTGGCCCTTGACGCCGCCGCAATGCGGCGATTCAGGTCAGCAGAAGGGATGGCGCCGCTAACACGAGTGCCATCCTGGAAAAATACGGTTGGCGTACCTGATACGCCCATTCCCCGACCCAAGCTGACCAGATCTTCAATGGGTGGATTGCAATTGCCATTTCCAGTAGGAGATTGGTCTTTCAGCATCCAGTCATCCCACATCTTGGACTTGTCACTGGCGCACATTACCTTTTGCGCTTTGTCGACGGAATCGCGGCCCAGGACCGGATACACGTAGGTGTACACAGTGGTGTCTTGTAACTTGCTCAAGGTTTCCTTGCGAAAACGTTTGCAATAGCCACAGTTGGGATCTTCAAACACGGCAATTTTCCGGCTGCCAGTCCCGTAAACAGATTTCAAGGCCAAACCCAATGGAAGATCTTTCTCGAAATTGATGGCATTGAGCTTGTCCAGCCTGGCTTCGGTCAAATTGGCCATGGACTTGCTTTCCATAAGCTCGCCCAAGATAAGATGGCTGCCACTGGCATTGGTGTATATGATTTTCTTGGTGCCATTGTGATTCACCACCACCTCAAACAAACCATCGATAAACTCGATGTCGCTGACCGATACCACCTTGACACCGGATGCCCCCAAAGACTCATTCACAGCTGCGGTAATGCGCTCAACCTGCGACTTGCTTGCCGCCGCCTGCACAGGCTGAACTGATTGGGACAAGGCCCACGCGCCCGCTGACAAGGCAACTACAGAGAAAACAACAGCACTGCTGCGCTTGCGAAGGGACAAAGGTAAATTGAATTTCATAGGCCTGCTTGGATAAAAATGATGAATTGTAGTTAGGACACGCTTGAAGGCAATTTGTTCATTGCGCCAGGACTTTTCAGTTGCAGCTAGCGCATGGCTTGTTGGGACAACCAACGTTTAAGCATGGGCAATTGGTTGACAAGGTGCATGCCTTTGTTGCGCACCCAGGCAGCACCTGGCAGGTCGAGACGAAACAAGGTGTGCAGGCCATCGGTAAGAAAATGCACAGGCGTGCAAGCCGCTTTGCGACGACGCTCCCAGGCGCGCCACAATTGCTCGTCAGCAAGGCCCAGGCGCTGTACAGCCAGAAGACGCTTACGTGAGGTGAGCAAATTGGCCAACTCGGCTGCATCCTCAAGCCCGAGGTTCAGACCTTGACCCGCCAGGGGGTGAATGACGTGAGCGGCATCACCCATCAATACAACGCCGTTGTCGAACCAAACCGGCGCAACACCATGCTTGAGCGGAAAGGCATAGGTTTTACCCACCAGCACCAGATCACCGTACAGCTCTTGAACCGCGCCGCCCGAGAGAGACTTCACACGATTGACCATGTCTGCCGGGCTGAGTTGCACCAACGCCTGAGATTGCGACAAGGGCATGGACCACACCATGGACACATGTGGCCCCGGCAGCGGCAACATGGCCAAGACGGAATCGCCTGCAAACCATTGGCGTGCAGCCCCGTGATGCGGCTTTTCAATGGCGAAGGTGGTCACCACGCCTTCAGCACTGTAGTCATCAAGCGCGAAATCGAGACCAGCCTGCTTGCGGGTTTGGCTTTGCGCGCCGTCCGCGGCGATCAGCAGGGGGACACGCACTGTTTTCAGGTTGGTCACCACAGCCCATCCCTCTTTTTCGCGGGAAAGGCCCTCTACTTTTGCATCAAGCCAATCAATGCCTGGCTGGTAGCGCATTGCGGAGAACAACACATCAAAGAGGCAACTTTGCTCAATAATCCAGGTGAGGTAGTCAACTCCCGTGTCACTCGCGTTAAAACGCAAATGGCCCTGTGCATCGCCGCTGGAATCGCCCCACACCTGCATCTCGGTGACGGGCTGCACTTTCTCGCTGGTAATGTTGTCCCATACCCTGAGCCGGTCGAGTACGCGTTGGCTTCGATGTGACAAGGCAAACACCCGGGGATCGAATCGCTGATCGGGATTGGGCTGAAACTGTGGTGGACGTGCTCCAACCACCAGTACTTTGAAACCAGAACTGGCCAATACCAGAGAAGCAACAAGCCCCACCACACCGCAACCAATAATGGCCACATCGTAGCTGGGCGTTTGTAGAGGCTGCATGCTTGTAGAATTGCTCATGGATCGGAAGGACTGGCTTTATTAATTATTGAACATGCTACAGCGATTTTGCATTTGTTGTTTGCGCAACGCCCAAGTTTCGGATAAACTTGCGGGCTTCGGTAGTGAACACCACCGAAAACGCGTGGCCGAGTAGCTCAGTCGGTAGAGCAGAGGATTGAAAATCCTTGTGTCGGCAGTTCGATTCTGTCCTCGGCCACCACCACCCAGTTCTCACATTCCTCCATATTTCCATTCAATTCGCACCGAATTGCACGAGCAATTTGCCTCGGCCGTTTGGTTGCAACTTACAACCACAGTGTTACCTTTTGTGGACAAACTAAAACGACACCTTGGTCTTTCATTGTTGTGGTGCTATTAAGTACCTGATAATGGGCACACTCTAAAAATAATATGTATTGAGTCAGCTTTTGAACCTTGCCCACATATTGCCCAAATTGCTAAAGGCCGCGGCACTCGCCGCAGGCCTTGCGTTTGCCCATGGGCAAGCCATGGCGGTGGACTATTCGCTCAGTGGATTCGGCACCGTTCAGTACACCTTGGGCGACAACGAACAGAAGTACTTACGATTCATCAACGAAGACGGCACCTTCAAAGTCAATTCGATTTTGGGTGCGCAGCTGGATGTCCAGTTGTCAGAACAATTCAGCGCGACCGTGCAATACGTTGCCGCCCCGAAGCAGAGACGCGATGAGGGTATCGAGTTCGACAACCGCTGGGCATTCTTAAAATACAAACCCAACGACAACTGGCAATTTAAACTTGGGCGTCAGCGGCTAAATCTGTACTTAGATTCTGAAAACCTAAACGTCGGTCATACGTATGTACCCACTAACTTAAACCCTGAGTTGTATTACGATGCGGGTGTATTGGCCACCGACGGCTTCTCAGCGAATTACAGTTTTGAAGATGCTGCTGGACGGTACTGGAATCTACAGGCCATTACTGGCAAGCAGGACATCGTTCAGCGCCTCACGAACTTTAGAGGTGACTTCCCACAAAACTCTTTTGAGATCGATGGTATCTCGCTTGGCGTGGAGGGCGAAAACTACCGGATTCAAATCGCTCATCACGGAGTGGAAGTGGACCGACAAGTTTCGCAGTTCGATGGCCTTCCCGTTATTGACGGACGAATCGACATCACTGGGCGACTGACAAATCTGGGCATCGAATATAGCTGGATTAATTACACCATTCGTACGGAATTTAGCCTAACCGAAATAGCGGCGACAGGCAGTGGCTTTTTAGCTCCCGGCACTCCGAGACAATTCGTTGTTGAACCCAAATATGAGGAACATGGTGCGAATCTCTTATTAATCCGCAAAGTGTTTGAAAAACACGCTGTATACGGCAGTTACGGGCGTTTTATCTCCGAATTTGACGATCAGTATTCATTTGCAGTGGGGGGAAAATACAACCTTAGCCCATCCGACTCGATCAAGCTTGAATTGCAGCATGTTGTCGAAAAAAGCAATAGACCGCAGTTGTCTGACAACCGCATTCCCAACACCACGTTCAATTTTCTGAGCGTGTCTTACAACTGGGTGTGGCAATGATCGCGCGCACTACCGGTTTTGTGAAAGCCGCTGCTTCAATCGGTTTGTATTTGATGTTGGGCGTTGTTGGCGCCGCCTCGGCTGAGGTGTATGTTGTAACTTCCGCAAACCATCCGGTAAACGAAATTGCAATTCGTGAACTTCGCAGCATTTACAAAGGACGCCTGAGCCAGGTGAATGGGCACAGCCTGAAACCACTGAATGCAGCCCCAGGTACCACCGATCGCGATGAGTTTCTTCAACGCATCATGAATCTCAACGAACTTGATTACACCGGCTACTGGCATGTACGCAGGTACACCGGCCAAGGCACACCACCGGCGGAAGTGGAGAACAGGGAGGAATTGTTCGCAACTCTGAAAGAGCAGCCCGACGGCATAGGCTACCTGTGGATGCCACCTGGTACAAAACCAAAGCTGCCCGAGGGTGTCAAGGTGATTCGCCTGAAGTGAGGCAAGAAAAACCTGCCCGGCTTGAGACCCCTTTATTCCTTGGTATAGCCTTTGCTCAAAGGTAGCCACCAAGTGAAACCAAACACCAAGGTTTTCAACACCACTTTGCCCACAGGCAGGTTCAGTGCGCGAAGGCGGTTAATGGCCAAGGGGATTTCAAGTATATGCGCCAGCAAAATAATGGCTGCGAAAAGGGTGAGAAACGGAACGTGAAAACCCAACAGCCCGACCAGTGGAACAATTAGCCAAAAAACCACCAAGCCCGCTTGCAAGCCGTACCAAACCCGTTGTTCGCCCATGTCCTTCCTCTACATTAATTCTGATGTAGAGAAGTGTAACTCAACGGGTCAACACTGCCGTGTTGAAGCAATCCATGTTGTCAACTTGAACGTAAACTTCATTGGCTTCCAAGCCTAACACTTCCAAAATTTCATCAATTCCTCCACCGAGCGAGTTCAAGGCTGACCTGAGTGTTGGATTTGTTGCCAGTACAGTCAAAATACCATTGAGCGCACCCACCCCAGTGTTTAAATTGGTCAACAAATTGCCAACCCCTTGAGATGCCTCAAAGCTGTAGGACGTAGTAACAGTTGGGTCTGGATAACCTACCATGGGCACGTCATTGGCGCTGCCACTGCCCACATTGGCGTTAATATTGCGTTGCCCTAACAAGGGAAGAGAAGGAAGCCCCAGGGTGGCCGCAATAGGTGTGGAGTCAAGATCCACCAAAACCGCAGAATCTGATTGAGGCAGCTTACAATCAATATCTTTAATGTCGACAGAGCCACCACCAGCGGTCACCGTCAAATTCAAAAGGCCGCTGATCCGGGTCGACACTGCCAGTTGCTCGGTGCGGGCAGTGGCAATCACACTGCCATCTGTATTCCGTTTTGTGGCGACAAACAACTGTGGGGGGCTCAGCACCGAAACATTCAGCGTGTTGCCCAAATTAAGGCGAATGCCATTGCCACCCACCCCACTTGCCGCGGCGAAGCTAGAGGCGAAGGCCAAGTTGCCCAGCCGAACCGAGGCGCCGGCAAACTCGGAGCCTCCACTGGTATCTGCGGACAACACTTCACTGAGCAAAAAGTCGACTGTATCTGCCGGACCATTGCCAGGTATGGCAATGACAGGCGCTTCTGGTCCCGCAACACTCAGTGCCGCATCCAACAGGCGAGCAGCAGTAACCTCGGTATTGAGCAAACGTGCCATGTCGAGTTGATCGCCGGTTCCAAACACACCCAATTCAACGCCCAATTGCAGCAAGTCCACCTGGGCGTTTGACGCCAACAGGCCCTGAAACCCCAACAAATTCAAGCGCAATTCGGTACCGATGGCGCTCATCAAGGGTGACAAACTTGATCCATTCAAATTCAAAGCCAATAAATTGGTACCCACCAAACCCGAGATCACCGGGGTGACTGTGGCTTCGGCTACGGCCACAACCGGTTCTGTGCCCAGAAATGCGGCGGGCACATTGCGCACCAAGCGCACCAGCACGGAACGATCACAGGCATTGGCGGGCAGCAATGTGTCGGTACCACGTACATTGCAGTTAATCGAGATACTGTCAGTGGTGTCATCAAGGCCGTTGCGCCTTGCGTAGTCCACCGCTGCGGTGAATCCCTGAGGGGCGTTGCCAATATCGCTGGCGGCAGCCTTGGCAGCCAGGTCGGCAATGCGCTGCACCTCTTCTTTTTCCCAAACCACTTGCCCCAGACCCAACACGGCCAAGGCACCCACGGTCATCAGCATGATGAATACGGTGAGAATGGTCATGGCTCCGCGCTGGCGGGATGACACTGGAACAGACCTGGAAAATTGTGTTGACATGGTTAAGCTGCAAGCGCGAACAAGCTTGATTTTGCATGAAAAACCATCAATTTGATATCCGAAGCTGGCGGGAAATAAGCATTCAGATCGTGTTTTCAGTACAGGCTTATTTGCTGTCTTTGAGGAATTTGCCAAGAATTCGTTTGCTGGGTTTGAGGCGACCAACCAATGCTTTGGCCACACTGGCGATGATTTCCATGGGAGCAGCCAGCGGAGAGGTTTGCGCATGCGCGCCCAGTTCAATCAAAGTGGCGGCGTCAATAACACCTGTTTTGCCTTGAAGCAAAACAACACCCAATTCGGGATTGTTGGCCTTGATTTGGTGAAGCAGCGGGGATTGACTTGCTTGCTCCGCATCAATCAACATGACCTTTACTTCATATTGATGAATTGAGTTTTCCGCGAGCTGCAAACCTGGGCAAGACAAGACACGCTCGAACTGATTGGATGCCGTTAATTGAGCTTCCAGCGCCAAGCGTGAGTCCTTGTTTGAATCGACGATGAGCACCGTAGTCATTGCCCCCTCCCTTTGATGTCTGGAAGTTGTTTAGCAATTAAGGTGCCAGAAACACAGAGGAAAAAAGGCCCTTTTTGGTGCAGGCCCTGGTTTCGACCTCGAGATCAGGCCCTGCCGAGCATGGCCTTGATTTCCCGCCACAAACTGTCAATTTCCGCAGCCGATTTGGAATTCGGCGCGAATTCATTGACCGATTTACCCAAGCCGACACTGATCACAAAGTCGTTGCGCTCATGCACAATAGTGCGACAAATTTTGGCAGTGGCCTTGAGCTGTTCAAACACAATTTCCGGGGTGCTACTGAACACAGAAGCACCGTTGATGACCCAGGTTACTTTGCTACCAGCGTCTGATGCCCACTCTAGTGTGCTGCTTGCGCTGTGAATATCCAGCGGACTGGCCTTGGTTGGAATCAACACCAGGTCAGCATGCTCCATGGCGTCCTTGACCCATTTTTTATCTGTGGGGGGCATGTCAATAAACACATAGTCATAGCCCTCGTCCTCAAGCTCGGAAAGCGCAATCACGATGTCATTGAAACCCACCTTTCGTACATCTGGATAATCGGCCTCCCGCAGTGAATCCCAAAAGCGGCTGGAACCCTGGGGATCCAGATCAAGCAAGGCCACTTTTTTCTTGCCTTGCTGGCTGGCCAAGGCAGAAAGATTCAAGGAAAGCGTTGTTTTCCCAGCCCCGCCTTTGCGGCTGCTAATGATGATGGTTTTCATGGGTGGACATCCTGTGCAATAGGAAATTAAAGCAATATCGAGAATTTATTCTAACCTGCCGATGCAGTGGGGAAAAAGTTGTTCGATGCGGCTTGGCCGCAACGGCATTTGAATGCTCTGCCGGGTCTGCCACAGGGGAATTTGATCAGTCAATAATTGGCTTCCCACCCAGCCGTCTTGCCCACCCAGCAGCACAAAATAATTTTCATCGGGATCGGAAAGGTCGGAGAGGTGCCGACTTTGAGAACCGTAGCTGGTCTCATCAAAACCCCGAATCAAGTTGTGTGCGTTTTTCATTAAGGTTTCCCGGGAACCCGCAGCAGGAAACGATTTCGAAGAAAACAACTTACCCAGCAAAGGCACATGCCCAAGCACATGACGCAAGCGGATTTTGTGCAAATTACCCCAAAGTTGCCAATGCTGAGCCTTGCGGTTTGCCTCGTCCACACACAGCGACACAATTTTAGCCCGCTCCGCGTCGGTGAGATTTTCAAGGTCTTCCATCAAACAGGCTGACAGATAAGACCATTGATCCATGAGGCTGGGTGTTCGGCCCGCGTAGCGCAAAACTGACAGTTGCTTTACCAACGCAGCCAATAAAAATTCGAATTGAAGCGCGGCAAAACTGTCGGCGGTGTAGGCACCGCCCCACAAATCAATTGAATTGCACAACACAGCCTGTTCACTGTTGCGCAAGTAGGGGCGGCAAAACTCAGCCAGTTGACTGGACAATTGATCGGCTAGCGGTGAGGTCACATCCAGTTGCAGCGCCAATAGGGTTTGTGGAGTGAATCTTTTTTGAGAATTGAACAAAGCCCGTGCCCGCATGACGCGATCGTCGCCATTGAACAGAAACCCCAAGCCGGTTACCTCTGAAGGCCGGTTGTTGGCAGACACAATAAAACCAGATGCTGGGTTGATCACACTGGGGAGATCGCGGGCACACACCTGCACCGACCAGTGTTCATTGGCCATAGATTCAGCCAATACCCAATCATTTTCCGGGAAACCGGGCCGCTTGGGCAAGGTGGCTGCCAACACATGACCAATATTTCCAGCCGTATCAGCCCCCAGCACATTGAGCGGAGTGACGCCCACGCCATGCATGGCTTGCTGCAACTGTTCTACCTTCTGCGCCTGCATGCCCTGCAAAAAACTGGTGATTTCATCGGTAGGCCAGTGCCCTGCCCAACGCAACGCCAGGTTGTCTTTGCCGCACAAACGCCCCAAAGCCGCGCAATCTGTAAGCACAGGGCCATGGGGGGAGAACCTGAGTTTTCGAGTTCGAGACCATGAAAAGCGGACCCGAATTTTTACCACCTGCTCGGGCGTGTTGTGCAAGGTGCTGTCGTCCAGGCGCACCAGATCTGACGATGCGGCACGCAAATTGGTGCCGCCCCAAGCCAGGTTTGGGTTTCTCCCAAGGCCCAGTATGGGCACGCCCGGAAACATCAAACCCACACACTGGTAAGTGGGCGTGCGCAGCCCCACCATCATCCACACATTGGGCAAGTGCTGACCCAGGTGGGGGTCGTTCACCATGAGCGGCTTGCCGCTTTGTGTGCGTGTGCCATGTACCACGATTGAATTGCTGCCAGAACGAGAGAGACTATTCAGAAACTCGCCAATTTGCTGGGCTGTGCTGGGCTTGCCGGAATTCGGACTGTCGAAACTGGTGGACACACCTGCCCCCACTCGGCGAAGCCGGTTCCACCATTCGATGAAGTCACCCGACAGGCGATGCTCAATCAGCGAGAAATAAATAGGCCAGTTCACATCGGCGCCCGCCAGCCGCCCAAACAGCAAAATATCCAAAGGGGTGTACGGTTCAGGTTGAATGCCCAAAAACTTTTCATCGACCCCACGCTTGCGCTGGGCTTGAACACAGTTCAACCCAGCCACAAAGCCTTCGACCCATTCCTGGCTGCTTTTGGGCATATTGGACCAAATCTCAGGTGCGGCACGGCCAAAATTGAGCAAGCGAATCAGGTGGTCCATGTCGACAAAGCCACGCCCACCCATTTCAGCCAGGCGGCCTTGAGCAAGGCGCTTCAGGAACTGCAACTGCGGGCCACGTTGAAACTCTGTGATTGTGCCCAGTGCGAAAGCACCATCGCGGTCCGAACCAGAAAAAACGTAGGGCACAAAAAATTCGTTGAATCGAATGAATGTGCCCGCAGGAAACGGCAAGCTTAAAGCCTTGAATTGTTGCAGCCGGTCTTCAAGTGTGTAGGTGGGATAGCGAACTGACAACCAGCCCATGGAGCTGGACAAGCGGGCCAGCCCCCGCGCGAGTTTGCGAAGCAGGGGGTTTTGGGAAGGACCTAGGGATTTGAGCAAAACAGGTCAGGCTGAAGGATTGTAGATACTCCTGAGGCAACCCTTAAGAGAGGCCGTAGGAAACCAGTTTCCCCAAGCGTTTCTGGAGTTTCTTCTGAAGGCGCTGTTGGCGGGCCGCTTTGAACTGCCCACCCAGCTTGTTAACCCAAACCATGGCTTGGCGCATTGAACACACTCACATTGAATTCACGTCAAAGTGTGAGTGTCCAGCCCTCAGGTTGCAGGGATATGACAGAAAGGGCTTGAAGAAGATTACGCCACTTTCTTTTTGCGCTTTGCAGCGGCCGCCTCGATCTCAGTGTGCATGGCGACAAATTCCTGGCTAAGCTTGTGCGCGGGCATGAAATGAATCATCGGCTTGGCCGCCTCGTGGCTTTCACGAATTTTCACGGAAGAGGACAAGCAGGTGTTCAACACCGGGTGCCCCTCCTCCAACAATTCAGCCACCAATTTTTGCGGCAGGCTTGCGCGGGGCTGAAACTGGTTGACCACAATGCCCTCTACCTCAAGCGCGGGGTTGTGGTCGGCGCGTATTTCATTAAGCGCATCCATGAGGTTGTACAAGGCGCGACGAGAGAATTCATCACAATCGAAAGGAATGAGCACTGAATCAGCCGCAATAAGCGCAGAGCGCGAGAAGAAGTTCAAAGCGGGGGGCGTGTCGATATAAACACGGTCATATTGACCTTTTAGTTCATCGAGCGCTTCGCGCAGCTTGAAAATTTTGTAGCGAGATTCAAGCTTCACCTGTAGCTCTTCAAGTGCGGGGTGGCTACCGAGCAAATCAAGATTCTCATAGGGTGTTTCAACCACAAATTCAGCGCTTTTTTTGGGGCGAATTTTGAAGTTCAAGGCTTGATCGAAAAAATCAGCCAAGGAATATTCAAGAGGCGCCGAACCGCGACCCATGATGTATTGGGTGCTGTTGCCTTGCGGATCAAGATCGATCAACAGGGTTTTCAAGCCACTGTTGGCTGAGATCGCCGCCAGGTTGCTGGTAATGGTGGATTTGCCAACCCCACCTTTTTGGTTGAAGACCACCCGACGCATGCGCAATTCCCCTTAGACGATTTTTTTCAATACTGTAACAACTTTTTCGAACACTTTGCCATAGGGAGCGCGCAGCAGGGGCGCCGCATTGAATCTGGATTGCTCCAGAACAGGTTTAAGCTGGGACATTGCATTGAAACCCACCAAGCCGTGATACGCACCCATGCCGCTGGCACCCACCCCACCAAAGGGCATGTGGTCGTTCAGCACATGCCACATGGCATCGTTCACAGTAACACCACCAGACACGGTTTGGCTTAGCACCAGATCTTTTTCAGCTTGCTTGCTGACAAACAGGTAAAGCGCGATCGCCCTTTCTTTGGTTTGAACCTGAGCAACCGCCTCTTCCAGGGTTCGATAGGCAAGAATGGGCAAAATGGAGCCAAACACTTCTTCTTGCATGACTCGCATGTCAGGCTTTGGGTTGACCACGAGCGTGAGAGGAAACTTCTTGGCCGAAGGCTCAAAGACCTCGTGGGCGGGGTTGATCTCGATGATTTCTGCCCCCTTTTTTCGGGCATCTTCGACCAGGTCGCGCAAACGTTCCATGTGCCTGGAATTAATAACGCATGACACATCGGGGTTGTTTCGAATGGTAGGGTACTGCTTGTGGGAAGCCCGCTTCACCTCAGAAATAAAACGCCTGAGCTGACTTTCATGCACCATGGCGTAATCGGGTGCTACGCACACCTGCCCCGCATTGATCATTTTACCGTGAGCTGCACATGCAGCGGCCTGCGCCACATTGCCGCTGGGCGCGACAATCAAGGGGGACTTCCCCCCCATTTCCAGGGTCACCGGGGTCAGGTTCTCGGCTGCCGCCTTGGCCACGAGACGCCCTACCCTTTGCGAACCTGTGAACAACAAATGGTCAAAAGGCAGGCGAGAAAAAGCCTCTGCAACAGTTTCATCACCCTCGATCACGGCCACGTGCTCTTCACCGAAATTGTTTTCTAGCAATCGGGCTATGAGTGCCGAGGTTCTCGGGCTGTACTCGCTGGGTTTCAGCATGCAGCAATTGCCCGCAGCCAGCGCTGAAGCCAGGCCTGCAAAACTGAGATACACCGGAAAATTCCACGGTGTAATAATGCCAATAACGCCCAAAGGCTGGGGTTTGATATACGAGACCGACGGGCGAAGTTGCAGTGGCGTGGGCACTTTGCGTGGCTTCATCCACAAACCCACATGCTTGCGACTGTGCCTGACCGCAGACAGGCTACTGACGATGTCGAGCATGGTTGATTCGTGGCGGGAACGATGGCCGAAGTCTTCCGACATGGCGTCGATCAACTCACTTTCATTGCGAAGAATGATTTCTTCAAGCAATTCGAGGTTGCTGACTCGCTCTTGTTTGCTGGGGTGGGGATTGGCCCGGTAGGTTCGCTGTTGGCAATCGAACACATCCTGCAATCGTCCACTGACCAGTTGTAGGTTATCGACTCGATCCAACAATCAACTCTCCATATCAATGAGGTTTGATTGTGAGGGCGCTAACAGTTGTACACAACCCCCTCAAATGAACTGTGTTGAAATGAAAAAACGGGCCGATAAAGCCCGTTTTTTCAATAACTTACTAATTACTTACAAAAACTACACCTTCTCACCGCGGCGATCAAGGAAGTAGGCCAAAGCGGGCAGGAAGACTACAGCACCCACCATGTTCCACAAGAACATGAAGGTGAGCAGCAAGCCCATGTCAGCCTGGAACTTGATGGGCGAGAATGCCCAGGTGGCCACACCGATGCCCAGGGTAAGACCGGTAAATACCACGGCTTTACCAGTGGACTTCAAGGTCTCGAAGTAAGCGTCAGCAAATGGCATACCCTCTTTCAAGTACTCCTCAAGCTTGCCATAGATGTAAATGCCGTAGTCCACACCAATACCGACACCCAGCGCAATCACCGGCAAAGTAGCCACTTTCACGCCAATGCCCAGTGCGACCATCAGCGCTGAACACAACAGGGAGGTGAGCGCCAGAGGGGCAATAATACAGATGACCGTGCGCACCGAACGGAAAGCCAGCCAAACCAGAATAGCCACCACACCGTAAACCCAGATCAGCATCTCGGTTTGGGCGCGCTCCACCACTTCATTGGTCGCTGCTTCAATACCGGCGTTGCCCGCTGCGAGTTTAAACACAGCATCACCAGTGTCGTTCTTGGCAATAAAGTCTTCGGCTGCAGCCACGACACGCTTCAAGGTGTCGGCTTTGTGATCTTCAAGGAACACAATGATTGGCATGAAAGAACAGTCAGAACTGAACAAACCGTCAGAGAGGTTCATGCCACTGATGGTGCCGTTCAACACAAACTGGTTTCGGTTCAATGCATTCCATTTCAAGTCGCCTTCGCTGTAGGCGCTAATGACAAACTTGGAACGGTCGGCCAGTGAAATACTGCTTTGCACCCCGGGTACCTGTTCAATGGTCCACTGGAACAAATCCACAGCCGCCAGCGTGTTGTACTTGATACAACCGTCCATCTCGGTTTCAACCATGACCACAAATACATCAGTACTTGTCGAGTAGTTGTCGGTCACATACGCGTTGTCCAGGTTGTAGCGCGAATCCGCGCGCAACTCGGGGGCACCCTTGTCAAGGTCACCAATTTGTACATTGGCATTGCCCCACAAGCCGACGGCCAACAAGGCCAAAGCAACCGCCAATGCACCTTTGGCCATTTTGGCCTGTGCAAAACCAGCCAGAAAGTGCCACAACTTGTTGCTGCCAGATTCCTCTTGCTGCAACTTCGCCACCGCCTTTTCGTCGACACCCACGTAGCTCATGATCAAGGGCAGCAAAACCAGGTTGGTGAGAATGATGACCGCAACACCCACTGACGCTGCAATCGCCAAATCGCGAATCACGGGAATGTCGATCACCATCAGAGTCGCGAAGCCGAAACCATCGGACACCAACGCAGTTAGACCGGCAATGTACAAGCCACGGAAGGCCAAACGGGCTGAGTCTAGCCTGTTGTGCCCCTCACCTTGCTTGTGGGCGATGGCACCCACAATTTGCACACCATGGCTTACACCGATCGCGAACACCAGAAAAGGCACTAACATGGAGTAAGGATCGAGCCCCATGCCCATGGCATTGAGCAAGCCCAACTGCCAAATAACCGCAATGATTGAACAGACCAGTGTGGCCAAGGTGCTTTTTACACTGCGGGAATAGAAAAACAACATCACCAAAGTGATGAGCACCGCGATGCCAAAAAACATCACCACCTGTGTTGCACCTTCAATGAGGTCACCTACAATTTTCGCGAAACCAGTGACCCTAATTTCAATTTTGTCGGAATTGAATTCATTGCGAAGTTCAGTTTCGATGCGCTCGGAGAACTCTTTGTAGTCCAGACGCTTGCCAGTTTCCGGGTTAATTTCCAGCAAAGGCAGATACACAATTGTGCTTTTGAAGTCGTTGCCCACCAAGCGACCAATTTGCCCGGAAAGCTCAACGTTCTGGCGCACCAGTGCGATGCTTTCAGCATCACCGTTGTAGGTGGCAGGAATGACCTGCCCACCCTCAAGGCCTTCCTCAGTCACCGAAGTCCAACGCACGTTGGCAGTCCAAAGCGATGCCATTTCCGGACGATTCACACCAGGAATGTAAAAGGCTTTGTCGGTCACCTGCTTCAGTGTTTCAAGGTACTCGGCATCAAAAATATCGCCTTCCTTGGTTTGTACCGTGACGCGCACCACGTTGCCGAGACTGGTGAGATCAGCACGGTTTTCAAGAAAGTTCACCACAAACTCGTGGTTGGTTGGGATCATTTTTTCAAAGCTGGCCGCCACTTTCAGTTGCGTGGCCTGCCAGGCCAGCACGATCGTCGCGATCAACATCAGAAGCATCACCACGGGGCGTTTGCTGAAAATCAATCGTTCGGCCAAAGGGGCTTTGGTTTTTGTTGAGTCTGGAGAAGTCATTGTTGTGTTGCGTCCGTGTGTTGGGTCCGTTTATTTGAATTCAGACAGGGGCAAGGTTTTGAAACCACGCAGACCCGCCAACAGAATTTCTTGATCATTCAGTTGCACCACACTGGCGGAGGGCAACTTGTCAGCACGACGTGTGACCTGAATGGAGCGGAAGTCATCGGTGCTACGCGCCAAAATACCGCGCGACCCCACCACCACCATGGAACCATCGGCCAGCACGGTTGCGCCGCTAAAGGTTTCTCGCAGGTTGGTATTCACTTCTTCCCATTGCTCACCGCCGAAAGGCAAGCGGAATGCGTGACCACGCAAGCCAACAGCGACTACAGTGCGGGTGTCGGGTGCCTCCATCAAAGCAAACACCGAGCCGTCGTAATCGATTTTTTTGTTGGTCCAGGTTTCGCCTTCATCAGCGCTCACCAACACTGTACCCTGCTCACCAGCCACCCAGATTTCTCCGGTTTTGGAAAGCAGCATGGTGTTCAAGTGATAATTATTGGGGTTGTTGGTGCGGTCGCCCAAGTACACCCAGCTTGCACCTTGGTCGGTACTTTTCAGCAACTGACCATAAGCGCCAGCCACAAACACATTGCCATTGCCGTTCACAATCACATCCAGCAGTGGCTTGGAGGGACCCACTTCAAGGTCGCCCTGTGCGGTGTCCACCACAAATGCAGCTTCTTCGGCGGCCACTTCCAATGCCTCGCGCACATCTGCGGGTGCGTTATCAGGAAGGTTGTCCACTTGTTCTTGCAAGGCATCTGCCTTGGCTTGCACGATGTCGAGCACAAACTGATTAATGGTTCCACCATCGATCAACTTGACCCAGTTCACACCACCATCTTCAGTTTTCAGTACTACACCGTCATGGCCAACTGCATACCCCACGGCCTCATTCGCAAAGGCCACCGAGGTCAAGGTCACTGACACAGGCACCTTGCCTGCAGTCCAGGTTTGTCCGTTGTCTTCGCTTTTCAAAATTTGACCGAACTCGCCCGCCGCAAACAGATTTTTGCCGACACGCTCTACATCAATCAGCAGGGAACGGGTTGCATTCACGCTCGGAATTGCAGGTATTTGAAGCAGATCAACTTTGGCTGTCGACAAACTGCCATAGGTGATCAAACCTGCGCACAGCATGGCACCCAGTAGCAGCGTAGAGGCCGCCTTGTTGGAAAAACGATTCCGGAGAAACATTGAAGATCCTTTGAAATTAAAAAAGGCTACAAAGGGACCATGCCCCCTTGTAGCCTGAATTTACTTAGCTATTACTGAACGCCGAGTCGACGCAGGCCAGCCGGCGTGTAGTTGGCGCGGTCTGGTGTGAAGTCGAATACGAAGGGCTGTTCTGCTTCATTGGTCAAACCAATGGTGAGGTAACGGCCCGCTTGCAAGTCGTACAAGACTTCAGCAGCGTAGAAAGGAACCATTTCGTTGTAGTACTGAATGTTGTGAGCTTCAGCCACGCGCCACAATGCGCCCTTACCATCGTAGTGATCTATGATGGAGGCTTGCCAGTTGTCCTCGTTCACGAAGAATACGCGCTTGGCGTAAATATGGCGTGCATCGCTTTTCAAGGTTGCTTCCACTTCCCACACACGGTGCAACTCATAGCGAAGGTGCTCTGGGTTCATGTGCAGTGGCTGGTGGATTTCCTTGTAAGTCAGCTTGTTGCTGGCCAAACGATAGGAGTTGTACGGAATGTACATTTCCTTCTTGCCTTTCAACTTCCACTCATAACGGTCTGGCGCACCATTGAACAAATCGTAGTTATCGGTTGTACGCAAGCCGTCAGCCGCTGTACCTGGTGAGTCGTAGGCCACTTGAGGTGCGCGACGAACACGACGCTGACCCGCGTTGTACTGCCATGCACGGCGACCTTCAGTAACCTGGTCCAGTGTGTCGTGCACCAGCAATACGTTGCCGGACACAGAAACCGGGCTCTTCAGGATTTGATAGAAGTAGAAGTTGATGTTGTCATCTTCGCCAGCCTTGTAAAAATTAGGCAGGTTGCGCGGGAACACCAGGGTGTCTTCAATGCGATTGATAATGAAAGTGCCATCACGCTCAACAGGTACCTGCACGAAATCGCGCTTGGCTGCACCACCGCGATAACGGGTCAAGTGGTTCCAGATGACCTCAACACCATTTTGTGGAATCGGGAAAGGAATGGCCTGCTCGAAACCGACCACGGAGTTACCGTTGTTTTCAGTTTTGGCGTTGGTTGCGTTTTTCTTGGCGGCATCCAACACTTTCTTGGGGTAAGCCGTAGTGCGGTGAGTTTTATACACATTCATTTTGAATGTGGGGTACTTTTTCAGCATTTCCAGCTGACCTGGTGACAGGTTGGCCTTGTACTGATCCGCGTTGGCACCAGTGATGGTGAACAAAGGCTTCTCATTGGCAAACGGGTCTACCAAGTGTTGCCCTGGCTTGTAGCCTGCTGGTGCTTTGGTGAGGCCACCGGTGTAGGCTGGAATGGTGCCAGCGGCGTTGCCCGCTTTTTCAGCACCAAATTCAGTCAGGGTTGTGCCCAGCTTTGCCGCTTCTTGCGCGCTGACAGCCGCTTGCGCGGTGCCAACGGCAAACAAGCTTGCCAGAGCCAGTGCTGTGAGTTTTGTTTGAAACTTCAACATAAAAATTCCTCCAGTGTGTCTCTGTTCTTAGAATGAATAGGATGCGCTCAACGAGATGAAATCGCGGTCGCGAAGAACATCGTAGTTGGCCGCGTTGGTGAACGTGGTGTAATTGATTGATGCCTTGGTGTTGGCGTCAAACTCAAAGCCCAAGCCCAAGCCCACTGACTGGCGGCCTTCGTTAAATGCCTGACCTGGCTCGGGTGAATAACCATCCACATCATGTGACCAAGCAAGGCTTGGGATCAAATCGATACCCAGGAATACGTCACGGTAAGTCGCCTGTGTACGCAGGCGATAACCCCAAGCGAACTCAGTGACGAAGCCATTTTTGTCGCCACTCGCGCCTGCTGATCCAAAAACCGCAGCTCGACCGTAGCGAATACCTGATGTTGCGTTGCTGGTGGTAACTTCGGGCAAGTCGTCAACGAACACTGCTGCAGCTTCCGCAACCAACACCACCTGGCTTGAGCCCAAAGCACGGTCAAAGGTTTTAATGAACGTGTTTTGAATTTGGGTGACATCAAATCGGTCGAAACCATTCACTATGGAATTATTGGGAGCGTTTCGTATTCTTGCTGCCACTCCCGCTGGTGCCGCAGCAGGTGAGCCATTTGTCAGCCCAGCAGCAAGCAAATCGTTAGCGTTGATTTGAATTGGCTGGTCTTTGGCCATGGACACTTCACCCGACCAAGCCCAACCACCTACGTTGGTCGCAAAACTTGCACCAAAAACTTGTTGGTCTTCTGGATAGTCAATAACGTACCCAGAGCTTGCTGTTGGACCAAAGGTAACACCTGATGTAGGAGCGGTTGGGGTATTACCTATAGCGCCTTTACTCAAACTGGCCAAGGGTAAACGGCTATGGTATTGCATGGCGTAAACACCAAGCTCGGCATCGAGCGACTCAAAGTAGCTGCGAAGTGCCAAACCAAACTGCCCGCCATCATCAGGCTGACGATCCTGCACTCGGTTTACAAAAGTACCGAACTGGAAGTTTTGCTGGTCAGTAATGGTTTGACCAGCAAGAGGTCCTGAGGCCAACGGTCCTCCCTGAAATGCCAGCCGGTCGCAACCATCCGCTACAAAATCTGATGTTGAGAAGTAAGTACCGCAGCCCTCAGGAACTGTTTTGCGCCATTTGAGTTGCACAAAGCCTTCCAAGCTGGTGGTGTCTGTAAGACCCAAGTTGGCATACAACATTTCAGAGGGTGTAAAACCCTCTTTCAACTCCGCACCGGGGCGACGGAAAGCGGAGACGTCCAGCGTATTCAAACCAGCGATTGGGCTCAAAATGAAGGTGCTTTCACCCCAACTAATGACTTGCTTACCCAAACGCAAGTCGAGCGGCATCCCGCCGACATTGGTGTTAATGTAGCCAAAAGCATCCAATAAATCGATACCATCGAAACGCGCATAGGGATGGAAACCACTGTCTTCCAAGCGCTGATTACGGGCGTTGCTTGTTGGCTCGTGACCGTGAAACACGTCTTTCTTGCTCAGAGTGTAGTCATAGAACCACTTCACGCGAGAGAAAAAACCATAGTTATCTTTTTTCAACTCAAAGTCGTGCACACCTTTGACAATCGTCGAAAAGGTATCTCCCTTTTGAAAGTTCAAGTTACCGTCATCACCAGTGTTAGAGAGACCCGTGCCGCGTTGACCGCTCGCAGTGGTATTGTTCTGACTAATCAGCGACAAGTCTTGCCCTTCAATCCGGAAACTGGTACCTGCGGACACAGTTGAGTTAACGCTAAGGTCGAAATCGCCAATCTGAAAATTGGCAGCCTGCACAGGCATCACAGCCGCGGCAAACAGCCCCGCTGCAATCATGTTGCGCACGGCAACGTGTGTTCTTGTTTTAGTAAAAGAATGTTTGTTCATGTAGCCCCCAAATAATTATCGAGTCAGCAGACGAAATACGTCTGCAATTGCCGAACGGTCCTCAGACTGAGGATGTCGGAAAATCAACTGAAAAATCGAATAGTTGTTCCGGCCTGCTAGAGGCGCGAACCAACCTTATGGGGAACTTCGAGAACCTTGAGAAAAATAAGACATGTCACCTCCAGTAATTGCACCTTGATTGATGCTTTTTGCTAATTTTTTGCTTAGTGTAAAGCAGCTTTCCAAAAAATAAAACCGTAATTACAGTTTTAATAATTTAGAGCGCCTTATCTAAAAATGTACCACCGGAGTAACATGAAATGTTGCGCGTTTTGTCAATCAATGCAATTTAGTAGTAATTTCACTACAAGCCTTGCTATGACTGGATTCCAAGGTAGCGGCTCACCACATCCTGAATTCGCGTTTCGAATTCTGCAGTTCTGAATTTAACCGGACCGGCATCACGCAGGCGGGCATTGTGAAGCGCACCGTAGACGACCTGAATGGCGAAAGCCAAGGCCCGCAAGGGATCTGGGTGAACGGCGCTGTCGATGTGCGGCAGCAGAGGCTTTGAAACTGTGGTGATGAAACCGAAACCTACATCGCGCATCGGAGTGGATTCAATGAAGCCCTTGGATTCGCGAATAAACGCTTCAGTCAAGATTGAACTGTATTCACCCTGAAAAATACCGACTAGAAAACTGACTACTTCGTCGCAAATCAGTTTACCTTCCACACCCACCCAGTTGCGGTCATCAAATTGACTGGCAGCGCTCATGAGCAACTCCTGGCAGCTCTCGGCAATCAGGGCGTCGAAGTAGCTTTCTTTGTCTTCGAACCGGCTGTAGAACGAACCCACGGTGCAACCCGCTTCAGTGCAGATGTCTTTGATTGAAATTTCCTCAAGCACACGGGTGTGCAAGAGCTTGCGCCCGGCTTTGAGCAGGTCGTGCCGCTTTCGAAGGCTGCGGGCCTGCATGGCTGGGCGCACACCTTGTGTATTTTCTACAGCTTCAGCTTTGGCTTGATTTTTCACTGGAAATAAGAGCGCCCACGTGGAGTGGGCGCTGCATGTAATCATTTGACAGCCGGATTATGGCATTAAATTTTGCAATGTGGGTAAATTCAAAGTACCTCGCAGCGCCACCAAAGGGGTGACCAGGTCGCGAGAGGCGGTTGCCAAATATTGCGGGTGATAACCATACACCAGCAAGCCCAAGGTTTCACCTTCGGCCAAACGTTCGGCCACGCCAGTCATTTCCACATGGCGCTTGCCAAAGCCACGAATGGGCGTCACCTGATCATCGATCAAACGCCAGGCGCCGTTTCTGTTCACGCCCAGCCCAACGAACAACATGGGGTCGCAGCCAGGCTCCAAACCCGCCAACCCAATGGGTGACATGGCCGTGGCTGAATAAATTTGACCACACACAGGGTTCATCAACATATCCACAGGTGGTGCGATTTCGAAGGTCGCAGTTGGAATACCAGCCACCACATTCACACCGGCGGGCAAGTCAATGGGCATGACCGCGGGCGCAAACGGATAACGCAAAATGCCGGTCACCGCACTGGTGAGCACATTCAATGGATCCGCCCCTGGCGTAAAATCAATGACCACAGGCTGAATATTGCTATTGGTTGCTTGGCCCTTGGCTTGCGGCCCCAGGTTGCTGAACAATGTGTTTTCACTCACCCACACTGCGGCGTTTTCACTGGCCGTGCCTTGTCCCACATCGTCATTCAGGCTCAGGCAAACCTTACCTTTGTTTGCAGCCAAGGTTGTGAAGGCATTCGACTCACTGGCATTTTTGATGGCGGCAACCTCTTGAGGGGTGAACAACTTTTCAACAAGGAATGCAAACTGTGCCTCTCGAATTGACAGATCGCCGCAAGCAAATGGACCGCCAGGTTTCTGAAATTCGATTTCATTCAGACCATTTTGTGCGCCCTGCTCTGTCAAGTCAGCCAAACCAGGCACCATTGAAGGTGACAAAGGCAAGATATGACCACTCTGGTGGGTCAACAAACGAACATCGGCTTTCTTGCCTTTGTCATCCTCCAGCGCGCGGTAACAACTGAAGTTGTGGAATGCGTCGTTGAAGTTAAACAAGGTGTCCCGAAAACCTTGAGTGAACAGAATATCGACCGGGTCCGGTGTTTTCTGGGCCAGGCCAGGCGTTACTTCACTTTGAAGGAAGCTTTGCGCGCCGGGGGCTTCAGAATCGCACCAATAACTTGGGCTGTGGTAACGGAAAAACTCCAGCGCTCCCTCTGGAAAACGATTGGCGGTGGTGCCGCGCAACAGGGTTTCGCGGATTAAGTTGTCTTGCCCGCTGGTTTGCAAAGCCATGGGGTCGCCTGCTTGCAGCTTTGGGCTCAAAGAACCCGATTCGCCGCCGGCCACCAACAGCAAGGCCCATCCCGACTTCACGGTGCCGGTGGGCTTGACATTGCCCTCGGCGGGCTCAAAATTTTCGATGCCATACGCGCCGCCAGGGTTCAAGCTGTAGCGCAGGTCATTCCATGCAATATCGGGGGTTAGCGCATCCAGGCGCTTCAGTGGATCAATGTTGTGAATCAACAGTTGATAGCCACCACCGTAGCTGCCACCCGTGGCTCCAGCCACCATGTTGAATTCACGGTTGCCCGCAGGTTTGGACGTGCTGGCGTAGCGCAACCAGTCCAGGTTGGCCTCAGCCCAATCGAGGATTTGAAGCAGGTCTTGCCCTTCAAAGTCTGGATCCAAGACGCGGACAGATCCGCCGCTTTCACCAAAGCCGCGTTGGTCAATACTAATCACCCCAGCACCAGCCTCAATCAGGTCGCCCATGATGCCGCGAGGGCTGGTCGCACGCGAGCCGCCATAACCGTGGCCTTCCAGCACCAAAGGATTACCCCGATCACAATTAAACTCGGCAGGCTCGAACACAGTGAACGCAATATTGTGGCCACTTGCAGACTGCAGGTTCACGCTGTAACTGTTGCCACCTGCACGAGGTTGTGTGGCATTGTCGCTGCATGCCGTGGACGTGAACTGCCGTTGTACTGCCTCAGGATCCGGGTTTTTAAAGTTGGCCACCAAGGCAATGGTGGGCTCAACTTCCTCATTGGGATTGGTGGGATTGTTCGGGCCAGCCAAACTCGCCGGGGTATCGTCGCTGCCACAGGCTGCGAGGCCCAAGGTGGCCCCGAGAAGGGCCGCAAGCAACAGTTTGTTGAAGGGTACTACGGTCATGGGTGTCTCCTGCCATCTCCGCCTTGTGACTTTGGCGTTGTGGATTTAAGTGTGTATCCCCTTGTTACCGGGAGATGACAGGAATTGGATGTGCCTGAAGTGTCGCCAAGCCGACACTACGGAAGCCTACACCTGATGGTACATTCGATACCAGGCGGCGAATTCAGCGATGCCCTGCGCCAGGGGGGTGACAGGCCTGAATTGAGTGGCCGATTGCAAGGCAGTGACATCGGCACAGCTTTGGCTCTTTTCCAGAATCGGGCCGGTGATGTATTCCTTGATGGCGGTTTTCTCTAAGGCATGTTCCAGCGCTGCGATCAATTCCTCAATTGAAACTGGCAAGCTGTTGCCCACGTTCAAAATTCGCCAGGGTGCGTTACTCGTGGCCTGATCAGGCGCCTCAACCAGCCACACCGGGTTGGGCTCGGCGGGGGTGTCGCTGGCACGCAGCACCGCCTCCACCAAATCAGCTATATAGGTGTAGTCCCGGGTGTTGCGACCATCGTTGTAGATTTGAATTGGCTTGCCTTCGAGAATACGTTTGGTGAACGCGAACAGCACCGAATCGGGTCTGCCCCAAGGGCCGTACACCGAGAAAAACCGCAAGCCAGTGGTGGGCAAATTAAACAGGTGACTGTAGGAATGGGCCATTAATTCGCAGGCACGCTGAGTGGCGGCATCCAGGCGCTGTGGGTGGTTTGCACTGTCGCGCTCGCTCATGGGTTTCTGGAAACCCGCCCCGTATACAGCATGGCTGCTGGCATACGTTAAGTGGTGAATTTTGAAATGTCGGCAAGCTTCCAACAGCGACACAAAACTGTTGATATTGTTTTGCACACACTCGGCAGGTTTGTCCTGCGACAAAAATTTGTCGGTTTGCCCGGCGAGGTGAATGACCCGCTGAACTTTGTAAGTTTCCAAGCATTCGTGCAGCTGCGTACTGTCGCAGAGATCAGCGCGCACTGAATGGTATTTCGATCCAGTGGCCTTTGCAATTTCATCGAGCATGGTCAAGCGTTCACGCTTGAGCCGGGTGTCATAGTGACTGTTCAGTGAATCAAAGCCAATCACTTTGTCGCCACGCTCCAGGAGCGCCTTGGCCGTGTGAAATCCAATAAAACCTGCATGCCCTGTGACCAGTACAGTTTGTTTCTGGCGAGCCTGTTTCACCAAGCCTGGATCGACCGCCTCAAGCTCGGCCAATTCTTTGGTTTGAAGTTCCTCTGCTTTGGGTGCTGCATTTTTGAGCTGATCCGGGGCCGGAAAGGCCTCCATTTTGATTCCCATATTGGTTCTGCGTGCGCGGTAGAGGATCCTAACCTTACCCGAAACCGATTGATTGTCAATCCGGTTGTTGATTCATTCTCCCGTTTATTGAATACCGGCCCAAAGCAGGCTCCAGGATTGCAAAAAGTTGCTCCAAGCATTCGGAAACAGTGTACTGGTGGGTTTGCAAAATCAGACAGGGACTTTCGGGTACTTCATAAGTAGCGCTGACCCCGGTGAACTGCGCAATGTCGCCGCGACGCGCTTTGCGATAGAGGCCTTTGGGATCGCGTTGTTCGCACACCTGAAGAGGTGCATTCACATGCACTTCAAAAAATTGCCCGGGATTGAACAAGGAGCGGGCCATGGTGCGGCTCTGGGCTTGAGGCGAAATCATGGACACAATCACCACGAGGCCAGCATCCACCATCAGCTTGCACACTTGTGCTGTGCGTTGCACATTGATGGCACGGTCTTCTGGTGAAAAACCAAGATCACTATTCAAACCGAGCCGCAAGCCGTCACCATCCAGTAAAGCCGTGTGAACACCTCTGTTGTACAACTCTTTCTCCAACGCCATCGCCAGCGTGGTTTTTCCAGCCCCACTCAAGCCAGTCAACCACACAACGCATGCCGTGTGCTTTTTTAACAATTCATGCTGGCATGGCGCAATCATGCTGCTCACAGGTCACCAGTTGCGGATGCTGTGCCTCATCCAGATTCATGATCACCCCGTTGCGACAATCGGGAATCACTACGGTGTCGAAAAACTCACGTGCGGCGCCTTCAAAAGTAATCGCCTGGATAACGTGACCGGTTTTTAAATTAACGGCGATCAGTTGGCAACGATCTGGCAGATGCAGTGCTTTCAAACGGTCATGCAATGGAAAGTTGGTTACATAGCCATCGTGCCGCGGCTTGCTGATACCAAAAATTGCGTAGTCGCCAATGAAGCTTAAGCCTCGACCATAACCGCCCACAAAGGCGATGCAATCGTAATGCCCACTGTTCAAATCAATTCGTCCAATTTCACCCGCACCACTGTTCAAAACATAGAGCTCGCTACGATACAAACGCGGGCTATGTGGCTGAACCAACCCGGTGCACACTGGCTCTTGATCGTCGGTCGACCACACCTGACCGCTGTTAAATGGCATGGCTCTCCAACCCTTTGGCTCTGCGGTCGCGGCAAACATGCTGGCATACTTCAATTCACCTTGGTCCATACAAAGACCATTGAGGTGACAACAATCCTCGGGGGTCAACCGCTTGATAAATTTGGGTTGCCACACTGGTTTGAAGCTGTGTACCGGGCTGACTTCAGCGATGCAACTGTAACGTGCGGCAACAAAAAGGGGGTGCCCATGCCGATCGAAATCGAGTTCGTGTGTATCCAGGTCGCCAGTGAAATGAATACTGCGTGGACTGTAGCTGCGCTGATAAACCGGACTGGACACCTGCGGGTGCGACAGTAAATCGTAATACAGGCGGATGTCTGATTTGCAGGCCACTGCAAGGTGATTGCCCTGCACAGCCATACCCATACAGAGGGGAAACTTCACCACATGAAAATTCACGGAATCGGGGGTTGGTGTACTCAACACATGCAAATCACCCATGCTGCGAGTGCCCAGCAACACAGTACAACCGAGTTGTTGCTGCAAGGCAATCCACTCGGGATTGCAGTGCACTTGCGTGTGAACCGGGTAATGATTGGACTGAACAAGCTGGTTTTGCACTGTCACACCTTCGTTTGAAGAATGATAGGAACAGCACCAGATTATTCGAGCCGACTGGTTTCGACTTCACCCTTCGCGGTTACCCCATTTTGATCCAGCTTGCTTTGATCGATTTGCCAGCAGCAATCACCTTCACCACATTCCCCTCTGCATATAGTTCAATGCCCTCGCTGGCCACCGACACCACTTTGGCTTGCCCGGCATTCACGATCACAGTTGCAGTGGCATAGCTGCCGTCGAGTGCGCTGGTACTGACGGTGTAGTGACCATCTGATTTGGCAGCAAACAGCACAGCGGGTAAACCCACCCCGGCATAAACCTGAGCCGAACCGGTATTCACCTGTTCGGCCCGCACCGTATTGGCTACAGCAGAATTGGCCTTTAAGTTATTCACTTCCAGGTCTGCAATTCGGGCCATTTCAGCTTCAAGCCGTTGCGAATACACTGAATTTGCACGCAACTGCTGCGCTGTGAAATTGCTGACCTTCAACTCAACTGCATTCACGGTCAGGAGCGAACCGTCTGCTGACTCGCTGAAGTTTTTCGCCCAGCGCGAATTGATGTTGTTGATCAAATCTGAATTGTTTTTCACCTGTCCATCCAGCGAGAACAAGGCGTCGTCCAGCCGCTCAATTGCGACTGAATTGGTTTGAATGGCCACTGTATTGGCCGCGATTTTCTGGATATTCAGATCAATTGCATTGTGCATCTCACCCATGCGTTTGCCGGCCTCCACTTTCCAGCCTTCAAGCGAGGTGATGCGGGTGTCATGCTGGTTGATGCGGTCGTCCAGCACTGCAATTCGCTGGCCTTGATCTGCCACTGTTTTGTCGAGTACTTTGACCTGCTTGCTTAACTGGCCAACGCCCATGGCCGCCATGGCACCCAAAGCGCTGTAGTCCACCGACATCATGCCATCGGCACGTGTAGCAACAGCCTCAGGAAACAGGCCCTGAATTTCCTGGGCAATGACACCAATTCGACGCCCCAGGTTGGGATTGGACAAATACTCGTAACTGTAGGTTTGCAATTGCTCAAGCCTGCCTAAAACAGAACTGGAATCTTGCGCCTGAATATTGGTTTTAAGCCGGCGATCGGAACTGACGTTGAAGGCTGTGGCTTGCATGTAACCACTGGCGATGACATCGCCATTGCCTGCTACGCGGAATACAGGATTGAAAGAGTTATCCGGGTTGAGTCGCCCCACCTGCAATTCATCTCCGGTTGCCTCACCAAAGGTTTTGATATTGTCGCCGATGGATATTCGCAAGATTGATTGATCAAACGCCGGATTAAAACGATAAATGGACAATCTATCGGTGGACTCCGAGTCTGGTCCAAAGTGTAACGAATGGTTGGTGGAAATTTGAGCACCCCCCGTTGCATACAGCGTGGACGTAAAATTGGAAATGCCCGCGACGTGAAAAATGGTATTGGAAATGGTGTCGTTGCGCGATGTTGTACCAATCACCACTTGATCATTCACGGAAGAGACAACACCGTCTTTTCCCGCACCCAAAGCACCCAACACCAGCGTATTCGACGTAGTGACCCGGGCAAATGCGCCGATTGCGGAGGCATAGTTCAGGTTATTCAGCAACACATCACTTGACCGCCCCAACCCCATGTTGTAACTGCCCGTTGCATTGCCAAACAGGGCATTCATACCCAAAGACACGTTGGAATTACCCGTGGTGTTGGAGTACAAAGAATTCAAGCCCACTGCAGTATTGTCAATACCTGTCGTACTGCCGAACATGGAATAAGTGCCCAAGGCTGTGTTGTTCAGACCTGTAGTGTTGTTCTGCAAGGTGTTGCGCCCCAGAGCCGAGTTGTTATACCCGGTGGTATTGAAAATAAGGCTGTTGTAGCCCAAGGCACTGTTGTTGTAACCGGTGCTGTTGGTGAGCAAGGCATTTCGGCCTACCGCAATGTTGTAGTAACCAGTGGTGTTGTTGTACAAGGCACCTCGACCCACCGCCGCATTGGAGTGGCCTGTGGTGTTCTCGAACAAGGCATTGTCACCCACTGCAGTGTTTTCGTTGCCAGTGGTGTTTTTAAGCATGGCGTTAACACCCACGGCTACGTTGCTGGAGCCTGTTGTATTGGCTTGCAACGCATTGAAACCGGTTGCGACATTTCGCTCACCCAGGGTGTTACTCAACATGCTATTGGTACCAAATGCACTGTTGTAATCGCCACTGGTATTCGCCAGCAGTGCATTTGCACCAAACGCACTGTTTTGAAAACCGTCTGTGTTGTTTAACAGCGCATTGGCACCTGCTGCGGTATTTCTGTATCCGGATGTTGTATTGCGTTGCGCATTGTAGCCAATCGCGATGTTTTGGTAACCAGTGGTGTTGTTGTACAAGGCATCGGGACCCACAGCCACGTTCTGGTAACCCACGGAGTTGGTGTACAAAGCGTTGTCGCCCACTGCCACGTTTTGATAACCCGTCGTATTCGAAAACATGGCGTTCGTACCCAACACATTGTTTTGCGCACCCATACTGTTGCTATACAAGGCGTTCACACCCACGGCATTGTTACGACTTCCTGTGCTGTTCAAATTAAGTGCATTGACACCGACACCTACGTTGTCAAAGCCGGTTGTGGTGTTGACCATCGCGTAAACACCCATGGCAGTGTTGCTGTAACCAGAGGTGTTACGGTTTAATGTGTAGGTGCCTACCGCGGTATTGTTTGAACCTGTGCTGTTCAGGGTGAGCGCATTGAAACCCACACCTGTGTTGAAAATTCCTTCGGTGTTGATTGCACTGGGCGACAAACTGGTCAGCACCCCTTCACCGATCGCAATATTGCCTGCGCGTGGGTCTGCATCTAGCGCATTAACTCCCAGGGCCAAACTGCTTTGCGGGTAGGCTGCACCCACCGTACTTGCAAAGGTGAGTGCCGCATCAATATTGGCCTTGTTGACGGGCGCGACTTGCTCCCCGTTGACATAAAGGCTTTGTACATCGACGCGGCCTGCAAACACCGCCGATTGATCGGGTTTCAATGTAAGCACTGTGTTGTAAGTTTGATCACCTACACCACCTGAATTGCCCTGACCCACCCGGAACACCAGGCCATCTTCTGCACCACCTGCATCAATCGACGTTTTCCGACCCCGCGTATAAATGCGAAGGTGATCCCAACCCGCATCATCCACAGAAGACATGACACGCAGATCCCTCAATTGCGTGTAATTGGCTGCATCGCCCGTGTTGAGAAATACATTGCCAGATGCACGCAGTCCGCCGGTTACCTGAAGTTTGTGACCACTGCCGTCATCCCCAGTCGCACCCATCACGATGTTGTCCACAGTGCGGCCCAACACCACTGTATTGGATGTTGTGACGGAGGAGTCATTGCCAATCGTGACAGCATACGAGAGCGAATCGCCTATCGTTGTGCTGTGGCCCAAAGCGATGTTGTTGTTGCTGGTCAAAGTTCCATTGCCAGCCAGGTCGCCGATCAGAATATTTCGGCTGCCAGTTGTGACGGTATTGCCCGAGCGATGGCCAATTGAAATGTTGGTATCGCCACTGCTCAACGAGGGCATTGCATAGTGACCCAAAGCCGTATTTGAGTTACCAGTGGTAAGGCTACCCAAAGAGTTGTTACCCACCGACACATGGTAAAGCCCCAAAAACCGGTTCAAAGCGTACGCACCTATGGCAACACTTTCAGAGCCATCGGCGTCCACAGCAGCATTGTCACCAATTGCAGTGACCAAACTGCTCGCGTCCATGTAGGCTCCAGCAAAAGCACCCAATGTGGTGTTACCGCCCCCTGTTGAGTTTCGAAATAGAGCGTAATTACCTACTGCTGTGTTATTTGATCCGGTGGTATTCAAGTACATTGAATAGCCGCCCATTGCGGTGTTGTAGTAACCAGTGGTATTTGAGTAAAGCGCATTACTACCCAGTGCGGAGTTGTAATAGCCCGTGGTATTTCTTCTCAACGCGTATGCACCAACCGCCACGTTGTCATAGCCTGTGGTGTTGGCCTGCAAGCTGAAGTATCCGTTGGCAGTGTTGTAACGTCCGGTGGTGTTTGCGTACAAAGACCATGCGCCCGAGGCAGTGTTGTAATAACCAGTTGTATTGCTGTACATGCTTTTATAACCAAGCGCAGTGTTTTCATCGCCGTAGTCGTTGCTGTACAACGCTTGATAACCCACACCCGTGTTCCAGGTGCCCGATTCAGTTCCGTAACCAGTGGTTGCCATTTGCCCAAGCACACCGTCTCCCACCGCAACGTTGCCAGCATTTTTTCGACCAGCCAACGCACCTGCACCAAGCCCTAGGTTGGGTTCTGCATAGAAAGCAGCACCTGTGTCACTTGCGTATTGAAAAGCCAATGTGGCGGGTGTGCCCGCTTGGCTAATTGATACTACGTCAACATTACCGGTGAAAAACGCACCAGCAAATGTGGGTGTGCTGGTGGTCGCTATGTCTTGCGGCAGACTTAATGTAATGCTGCCCGCGCCGTTAACCACATTGATTTGGTTGGCTGTGCCAGTAATATTGCCTAGGGTGTAGCCTGTGCCGTTGCCAATCAGCAACTGGCCATTGATGGCGGCTGAACCATCCACACCCGTACCGCCACGGGCAACCGGCAATATGCCAGTGGTGAAGTTGTTCGCGTTCAAGTTGGTCAAGGCACTGCCATCGCCCACAAACGCATTGGCAGTCATGATGCCAGTTGCAATTACATCGCCATTGCCTGCAACACGAAATACCGGTGTGTAGGTGAGTTGATCACCTTCCAATCGACCAATCTGAAACTCATCGGCCTGCGGATGACCAAAAGTATTTGGATTGTCACCAATCACCACACGCATTAAGGTTTGATCACTCGCAAAATTGGATCGATAAATGAACTGTGAGTCCGAATTTTCAAAATCTCCACCGAAGCGCAGTTTCTGATCTGTGGGAATTAGAACGCCACCTTGAAAGTTGACTGCACCACTGAAGGTCGCATTTGCTGCGTATAAATCGCCATTCAAATTTACATTGCCTTCCACGTACAATTTGGTATTCAGGAAGGTATCGTTGCGTGCCGTTGAGCCGATTACGATTTGGTCATCAATTGTTGAATAGATTGAATTTTTATTAACACCCAAAGCACCAAGCACTACGGTATCAGAAGTACCCACCCGCGAATCAGCACCAATCGCGCTGGCGTAATTCAAAGCGCCACTCAACACGTTGGCCTGATAACCCAGCGCCGAGTTTCGATTGCCGCTTACATTACCCAACAGGGAGTTGGCACCAACCGAAGAGTTCTCGGCACCTGTGGTGTTGTAATACAACCCATACGCCCCGACTGATGCGTTGTAATAGCCCGTAGTGTTCAGGTAAATGGACGCCTGACCCACACCCGCGTTTTGATGTCCCTCGGTGTTGTAATGCAAGGCAGCTTGCCCCACCATGGCATTTCGGTAACCCGTGGTGTTGTAGTACATAGCACCGCGGCCCAAAGCAACATTTCGATAGCCTGTGGTGTTATTGCGCAGTGATGCGACCCCCAGTGATGTGTTGCCATTGCCCGTGGTGTTCATTCGCATGGCGTCGTAACCAATCGCGGTGTTTGCCGTACCTGTGGTATTCGACAACATTGATTGCGAACCCATCGCAGTGTTGTAATAACCTGTGGTGTTGGCATACAGGCTTTTGTAGCCCACAGCGGTGTTTTCATCACCATAGTCGTTGCTGTACAGGGCTTGATAACCCACGCCAGTATTCCAGCTGCCCGACTCACTGCCATAACCCAGTGTAGTCATCCTCCCCAGCACATCCATACCCACGGCCACATTGCCCGCACTTTTTCGTGCAGCCAAGGCACCTGTTCCCAACCCCAGGTTGGGCTCAGGGTAAAAAGTTGAACCTGTATCGCTTGCATACTGAAATGCCAATGTGGCGGGAACACCCGCTTGGCTAATCGAGGCTACATCAATATTTCCATTGAACATTGCACCTGCAAATGTAGGTGTACTGGTAGTGGCAATGTCTTGCGGCAAACTGAGCACCACATCGCCATTCATGGCACTTGCAATCACTTGGTTGTTGGTGCCGGCAATACTGAGTACACCAGTGTTGGAAATGGTGATACTGCCAGCACCGTTGAGAACACCAATTCCGTCGCCCGCGCTGATTCCGCCCAAGGCGAAACCTGCGCCGGTACCAATCAGCAAACTGCCCTGCGCAGCGGCACTTGAATCAACGCCGGTACCACCAAATGCAGCGCCCAACAGACCACTGTTCACATTGCTTGCATTCAGGTCGGTTAAAGCTGCGCCATTGCCAACAAAACTGTTGGCTGTAACGCTGCTGGTGAATGTGGCAGCGCTTCCAGACAATGCGCCCGTGATGGTTGCACTTGCAGCTTGAAAATCAGCCACCGTGACTTTACCCGTAGTGTAGGCAATGGCACCTGCACCGTTGACTGCGGAATCATCATTGAATTTGCTGGCATCTACAGGCTGCCAGCCACCACCCACATAGCTATAAAGTTTGTTGGTTTCCAGTACCAAGCGGATGTCACCTTCCTCACCTGGCATCGCGGTTAATTCAGCATAGGTACCCACAGCACTTTTGAACTGTTTGGACGATGTTTGCGAAGGTGCAGTCACCTGCACATAATCGTCGCCCAAGCCACTGCGGTTGGCGAGAATGTAAGCGCAACTTGTTTCCATGCCGCCATTTAACCCAGGCGACACCACGGCATACACCAACGGATTTGCCACACCCTGCCCAGCCAGAAAACTGCTGTTGGATGTGGAAGCGCTGTTGTCCCAAGCACAGTAACCCAAAGGCCTGCCAGCACCATCTCGCTGAGGCAGATTCACCGATGAGGGAACCGAGCCCATGTCCACCGGGTAACCACTCACCACGCCACCCATTTCACTGGCCCTTAATACACCATTGAACTCGGCCACATAACCTTGCATGCCTTGGCTTACTTGAGCCACGGTGTTTTTCAGGGTGAACTGGCGAATGAGCTGCGTAGCAGTAAAAGCGGCCGCAGAATCGCCTGAACGGCCCACTGCAGGCGAAATAGCAGCAGCACCCAAACCAAGTGCCACCAAGTAAGGCAAGGCATGCTTTACGGCCAAAACAATTGGTTTCGGTTTAAAACTGACATGGCTAACTTTGGGCTTGTTCTTTTTCATCTAAACCTCTAGTTCAAAACCGCAAACACAATTTCATCGCCATTGGCGATGATTGAACCGTCGTACTGACGAAGCAAACGTTCTCGGGTCGCTGCTGCGCCACCGCTTAATCGCGGTATTAATCGAAGCCTTATGCCGCCAGCCTCGGTGTGTTCATACACCCACTCCTCAAAATCGGGTGGGCTGACTGGCAATGGAATTCCGTCTGGCATTAAGGCGAGAGACAAAGGCCCATTCGGCGTGGGGCAGGCCACAGCTGAAATAACTGCGGCATGGCCTGCCGTAGCTGGAGCTGGATAGGCGTGGCGCGTGTTGAACTGACCATGATCCCCATCGGGATACACTGCTGCGCACAACATGATTTTTCCTTTGATGACTTCAAGTTGCACGGCAACCTCATTGACTGTGTCTTGAACCGATTGCCCCTGTTGGGTATTGGTGCTCAAACGTGCATAGGCAGCACCCACAATGGCCAGCAAACCAATGCCGTACAAAATGTAGGAAGCGATGAATCCGCTTTGTTGCTGAAAGAATTTCCTGTTCACGATTTTTTTAACCTCGGTTTCTTGCACGGATTTCGGTGCATACCGGGTTAACGGGTGAATACATACAAGCCCACATCCCTTGCTTTGGTGAAACATGACGTAAAAAAAGCCCGCTGTTGCGGGCTTGGTGAAGTTGCAGCGATTTAATTTTCCTGAATCACCTTGAAGTAAACATACTTGGTGTCGCTGGTGGCTATACAACCCTCAGGCCAACCCGCTACGCCAGTTACCGAAGAAATACCGCCATCGGTTGTACCGGTAGTCCATACCGACAAGGCAGTGCCCGCAGCTGGAATGGTTGATGCACCGTAAAGCAGGGTATTCACTCGACCGCAAACGTCTTGCCTGAGCCCTGGCAGTATTACCATGGGGTCGGCTGCACCGGTTGCCAAGGCGTTTCCCACTGTCACTTTGTTGATGTACCAGTGACCAGCTGAATTGGCCGTAGGAGACTTGATTGTCGTGTCCTCACCATTGGCAAAAGCTGTGGTGGGCATGATTTGTGGGGAAGCATATCGAGCGGTGGGATCGAACAGCCCCTGGTTGGCGGTGTTCGAAAAATCAAGTGTCGATTGAACAGCCGACGAGCCAAAATCACTCGAGTACCTGGCCACACCGTCGCGCAAATCACTGGCCTGCTTCAAAATTACAGACGCATTGACTTTCGCCTGCTCCACATCGGTTTGTGAAGTTGGGCTTCGGTTGGCCAGTGCAAAACCACCCAGCACTGCTGTCATCAAGGCAATGCCGAACAGCAAGGCCGCCTGGATAAAACCCGCCTGGTTTTGCTTTCGCAAAAAGGCTGCGGGATTGGAAATAGACTTCATGACGTTCTCCTTAATTACCTGTGTTGCTCAAGCCTTGTTGATTTCACTTAGTTAACCCAACTCAACCTTGGCTTGCCTGCGGGCTTGCTCAAGTTCAGCGTTGAATTTCTCTAAAGCAAGGGCTTGAACAATGTCTTGCTTCAATTCTTCCAAAGTGGGTTTTTTCAGTTGTTTGCTGTCTTCAATCTTCAGCACCAAAAAGCCGTTGCGCAAACGCAGCACCTCACTGAATTCACCCTTTTTCATTTTCGACACCACGCGCCCCAGGTTATAGGGCATTGCCTGAGCCACGGCATAACTGTCACCCTGCTCCACCAGTGGCTTTAGCTGATCAAGCGCGTCCTTGTCCCCCTTCTTTAATTTCTCCAGGGTTTGTTGCACATCGTTTTGATCATTGCTCAGGTAGTAACTGACTTTCCACTGCTGAAAATTTTGGTCTAGCACGTTGGCATCGTAGTAAGCTTTCACATCATCATCGCTCACGGCTTTGCGTAATTCTTCCATTCGTTTGGTGGTGTATAAGGTAGAAAGTACCTCTCGCTCTGCCGCACGAAGGGCCGCTTTGGCCTCTTCCACATACATCTCACGACCACGCTCCGCAGCCACCACCTTGTTAATGTAGCGGTCAATGACAATGGCCCGGTCCACACCCGATTGCAGCATGCCGCCCAATTCCATTTCGGTAATTTTCATGCCATTGATGCTGGCCACTTGGCGGTCTGATTGCCCTGAAGAATCACCTGCCGCAAATGCGCTGGCCACAGGCGAAACACTTGGATTGGAAGGGCCCTGAAAAGCCGTCCAACCCGCCCAGGACACCAAACCCACCAGGCCCAAAGCTGCTACCCCAAGGGTTAATTTTTGTTTGGCAAATGGCATGCCCACTTTGTTGTCCGATTCATTCATCGCCCTGCCCCCTCAATTTAACTTCCACTTTCTCGGTCATCCCTTTGACAATTGCCAACGAGGCCTGCCCTGCGCAACCCGCCAGACAAATTTCCTCGGCATGCCACACCACATCTTTCGAAATTCCCTGAATACTGTTCAATACGTACATAAACTCGGCATATTTGGAAGGGTCAGCAATATCAATCTTGATACTGTCGCGATTGGCAACCACCCGAACGTCAGGACTCAACCTGGCCAACACACGAGCATAATCTTCGTAAACTACCTTCCCCACTGCCACACGTTTCAAGGTGAATTCAGGCAGCTCCTGACTTTTCCGTTCAATCTCGTTGGTGCGCAAGAAGTCGTTGACTGAAAAGGCGGCAAGAATCACCATAACCACAGCACACATCATCGCGAATACAGGTGCCAATCCCATTAGGCGACTGGCCTCGGTTATCCACAAAGTACTGTTGTTTTTTAAATCCAGTTTCACTTGACTGACTCCTTCTTGCCTTGTTTACGTACACTAAGAAGCCCTTCCATATCCCTTAGATCGGTGACCACATCGCGCCCCAAGGAATCCAGGTAGTCTTGACTCACCCAACTGGGCAGGATCAATTCAAAAGACTCATCGTCCTCCCCCTTCATGCTGTATTTCTCGATCCAACCTCCCGATCGCACCACGGTTGCAGATACTTTTTGTATTCTGGAAATTTGGCGTGCAAGGGGTTGCTGCACGCTGAGCTTGATCAAGGTGGCGTTCAAATCGTTTTCAACAGCTTGGGCGTTCAGCCCGCTTGCAGCCTGGCTGTTGGTGTATGCACTTGCTGCCTGCGCCCCCAAAAACACCATGGATGCTGAAATCAACACACCAATTGATCCTTTCATCATCAAGGAACTGAAACGTTCAGTAATACCTTGAATGGCCTGGGGAATGCTGGTGAGCGGCTTGCCACCTTTGTGTTCAATTTCGACAATTTGCAGATCAAGTCCGATCAGATAATCTTTCAGTACATCCTGGTCGTTGCACAACAAGCGTACGCTGCCGCCTTCGATAATCAACGCAACCGAGTAGTCAGCACCGTGCATCAAGTAAATTGCATCGCCCACATGCAGGGGGCCATCGGGCAACACGTCTACAAAAGGCAAATTAAAACCTGGCGCTGAACTAAGCCACGCACTTTCAATGGCGAAGTAGTACACGTGGCCCGCACGTTCAGCAAGGTACGCATGCAGGCGGTTGGTGCCCAATATAGCGTAGGCCTGGTTCATGACCACTTTCTGTGCACTGCCTGTACCCACAGGCAAACGTCCTGCAATCAGGTTGGAGTAAATGCTTTTTAGATTGATTGCTTCCACGGCTTAGGCTCCCGACAACACGACTTCATTTTGCAAATACACCACGGCCAGGCTGAACAACACCGCAATACCCGAGTACGCAAGAGAGGCTACAAATGCGATGACTGCAAATTTGCGCGCGGCGCTGTTGGCTTTGTCATCCCGGGTTTGTGAAATCGAGGCCAGGCATTCGGCCAGTTGTGCCTGGTCTTTGTGCGCGCGAATCAGCAAACGTTCGCTGCTGTCCAGCAAGGGATGATTGAAGGCTACAGCAGGCTGCTCTCCAATTTCACTGCGATCGGTGATGGTTTGCCAGAACAGGGATACTGTGGGTGTAATGGTGCCTTTTCGCGCAATTTGCACCGCATTCAAAAAAGCCACGCCACCCGTTAACAAGGAGCCCAACACCCGGGTTGTTGCGGCAATGCCCGAGCAAATCAGCAGCTCACCAATCACAGGTACTTTTTCCAGAATTCCGAAGGCTTGCGTGCGGGTTTTTTGATCAGGCGACAACACAAGCATGGTGAAATAAATCAGGATCAGAAAGAAGACAAATGAGAAAACCAGCAAACCATTGTTCACCCATTCAGCCAAGGCAAGAGAGCTGTTGTATTGCGCAACCTTGGCGGGGTCTTCGCTCATCAATGGTGTTGCTTTCAATTGCTCAATCAAACCAAAACGCATACCAATCACCGTAGACACCGCCATGATCAAATCCAGTGCAGTCCAGGTGACGGCACCAAACATCAGCTTCAGTGTTGCTGAGCCCTTCTCATAAAAACTCACTGCTGTTTCAAGGGCCTCACTCAACTGGCCAGCCGCCTCGCCTGCGCTTAACACTGCGAGTGTGGAATCATCAAACCAGTTCAACAGCTCCACTGCCGCCACAAAACCAAAACCCTGGCGCAATGCATTCAAGGCCTGGTTCAAAATCAAACGCGGCTCGCCCAACTCACCCAGTATTACCTGCTCCAGCGACTTCTCGGGCGACAAACCCGAGCGCACATTGAATGCAAGCGCCTGCAGAAATTTTTGTTTGTAACTTCGACTTACCTTCGAGCCAAACAGGCGAGACAACCTGCCTTTGGCTTGTAGTTCGATCACATCCAGCACCACACCGCCACGGTCAATGACTTGCTGAATTGCCTCACGCTTTCTGGATGCGGTAATCACCAACTGGTGGCGAAAATAACCGCTCAAGCGATCGTCAGGCCGAGCGGTTGCATCCAGCATTTGCGGAGCAAGGTAATCCACACGGAAATTTGAAATTGACATGCTCAGTCCCCCGCCACACCAAGTATCTGAAGAACGCTGGGCCAGTCGACCATGCCTTGGTCCAAAAGGGTTTGCAGGGTTTGAAGTCGGCTGGTGTAGTCAACGCCGTTCTCTTCGCATAAATCAACGGGAAGCTCCAGGTTGTGGCTTTTGAAAGCCTTCACGAAACGGCCCCGCATGGTTTCCTCGGCTGGCACATGCATGGTTTCATGCGCAGCAACCCTGCCTGAATAACCCAAACCAGCGCAGCGAGTACAGCCCACCTTGTGACGCAAACCAGCGCGTGGTTGAATTAAACCACCGGTGAGCCGAAACGCCTGTGACTGAAAGTGTTCAAGCATTTCACCTTGTACGGGTTTGGCACAAGAACACAGGCGACGTACCAAACGCTGATGGATAACCACACGCAAAAAATGCGCGAGCAAAAATTCAGAATCGGAGCGGTGGGCGGGGTCGATCATGGACAAGAAACGTTCACTGACCTGCAACACGCTGTTGGCGTGAATGGTGGAAATAACCAAGTGACCACTTTCTGCAAAAGCCAAGGCAGCGCGGGCTGAGTCTGCATCACGCACCTCACCAAAAATAAGAATGTCCGGGTCTTGGCGAAGTATCGAGCGCTCAAGCTCAATGGCCTTTTGCTTGACCAAGGCCTGCAATTGAATTTGCTTGGCAAAAGGCAAAATGTATTCGACTGGATCTTCCACGGTGATCACATTCATGGCGTCTCGCCGAAAGCCACACGCCACTGTGTATTGCGTGGTACTTTTGCCTGAGCCCGTTGCGCCAGAAATAAACACCAGCCCCCCGGTTTTACCGGTTTGGTTGGTGATACTTTTGATCAACTCGGTCATTTTCGGTTGACCGGGAAACAGGGCACCCAGGCTAGGCAACAGCGAGGCGTCCAATGCACGGAGCACCACCGATTCGCCATCCACCAAGGGTTGCGTGGAAATTCGAAAATCCACCACGCGGCCTTCGTGCTCAACAGTCAGGCGACCATCCTGGGCTGTGCGGCTATTGGATGCATCCATGCCCGCTTCAATCTTGATACGGGCCACCAGCGATTGCATCAACAACTCGGGCAGCAAATGGGTTTGCCGCATCACCGAATCCACCCGGTACGCAATCCAGGCATCGGGATCACCTTTGCGGCTCAGGTGGATGTCGCTCGCGCGAAGCGACAAGGCCTCTTTCAACACGGCGTACACCAGGCTGCGCAATCGCCCGGCCTCCAGCCCTTCATGTCGAAGTACTGTGATCAAACCATTGACCGACCCGGATTGTTCGATGCGCAGCAGCAAGTCACACACCTCTTGGCGGCTGGATGGCAAGAACTTCAGTGCAGAAACAGGGGCACGCAGAATTTGGCGAATTCGATCCTGCTGTGCCGCTTTCAACGGCTGCGCACAACGCAGGGTGAGCACCCCCTTTGAGAACTCGGTGGGCACACACACAAATCGACGACAAAACTCCAGCGGCAAAATGGTTTGCAAAGTGAAATGATCGCCAATGACATTGGAGTCTTCCTGGGAACCGGGGTCAACCAAGTCATCCAGATTCAGAAATCGTGAGCGCAAGGCGAGGCTGCCCAACTCGGCAGACCGACCCTCTCCACGCAAGTGTGTGTGTTGTTGGCGAAGCAAATTGAGCTGATGATCATCCAGCCCGGCTTGTACCAAATCTGCTTCAAGTGATTTCATTCGGATTGTTTCCTTCAGTTGGGAAAGCCAGTGCCAAAACCAGGTTGATTGTTGCCGCCCAGATTGCCACCAAAACCACCATTGCCACCACCAAACCCGGAGCCAAAGTTGCCGCCTTGCTGCCCCCCCAAAGTGCCTGAAGGCGAAAATGTTTGTGTTCGCAGCACGGGCACCAAATGATCAAACTGATCGGTTTCCACTTTCAGCAACTGTGAGTCGCTGGGCACTTGCGGCAGCCCACCTGCGCTCGACTCAAGCGCGCCATAAAACACATTGACCCAGGTCCCGTTTTCACTTAACCAATCCACTGTGATGTCTTGCCCGTTGACCGCGGCCCGCAAAGGGTAGCCGCTGACATTTTCTGTTTTGCCCACTCGCAAACGAAGTGCACCCGACGAACGCGACACCGGGCGAGGAATCACCACAGCAGGGGGAGGTTCGCCACGGCCATTGCCAGCCTGTTGAGCGGCAGCAGGCTGGCTGACTTGCTGGGGCGTGAAATCGTTTTCGACCCGGCGCATCACAATTGCACCCTGAAAATAGGCGGTCACCTGCATATTGCTGAACAGGTTAATGAGGGGCACCGGCAATACCGGGGAGTTCAAGGCTTGTTGGCGAATGTTCAAATCTTCTTGAGTAATTCGTCGCTCGGCCTGCCGGCGCAACTCGGCAGCATCGCTGGTGGCTGCTGGTTCTGCCGGGCGCTGCGTGGCTCCAACAGAATCTGGCCCACTTGCCGCTGGTGCACCCTGCAACATGGCAGGGCGAATCAAGGGATTCGCAATGGTTTGCTGCGACAACACACCACCCGACCATGCAGCGCAGGTACCGGCCAGGCAATAAGTAACAAGGTGTTTTTGAAAGGCATGCATGAATTCACTGCTCCTGAAACGGGGTCAGTTTCGAGATCATTTGAACTTGCGAGGGCACAAAACCCAGGCTTGTAGACAAACGCAAGGGACCACCCACGGCCGCTGCCACGGGTTCAACTGCGCTGGGTGCCTTGGGTTCAATTCGGCGTTTGATCGGAGCTGGCATTTCCAACACGGGCAACTGCGCTGCGGGTTGTTCCAGCTTGGCCACTTCACCGAACAACAACAAACGCGGGCGAATGGTCACCACCAGTTCGGTTTGCTTGGTGCTCTCGGTGCGGCTGCGTGTGCCCAGCCCACTTTGAAAATCATCTTGGGCGCGCGAAACAGTAATACCACCCAGCAAAATAGTGTCGCCGGGGCGACAACGCACTTGGGTTTTCAGTTCGCGGTCAGCGACCTCAGGCAAGTTCAAATCCACGCCCAAGGCAGTGAAACGCTTCAGCGCCAAGAGCTCGGTGATTGAAATATTGATGCGGGTGTAAATGGTGGAATCATGTGCCTCGCCTGTTAGCGACACTTCAAGACCGGTGCGCAGATTCTGCGTATCGGCGGTCGATTGCGCCACTCCGTTCACAATTTGCGAACCCACACGCGACACAAATGTGGTGGACTGGCCCACGCGAATATTGCCGTTGGTGCCATTCATCAAACCAATTTTCGGTTGGCTCAATGTTTTGACATCGCCTTGCGACTTTAAAAAATCAATCAGGAAATTGGTCGAAAAATTTTCACCAAAAATCAGGGTTTCAATGCCAGTGGCAGTGCGTGTCAACTGCGTAATTCGATCAGCTGTGCTCGAAGCGCCCGCAATGGAAGAATCTGGCGCGGTATTGATGCCATTGCCAGTTTTGTACAACTCCCAACGCACCCCCATATTGTTGGAGTCATTCAGATCAACTTGCAAAACATTCATGTCATACACGATCAGCGAACGCGTCGCCCGTGCACGCTCCAGATAATTTTGAATGTCATTCAAGGCCCGGCGGTTGGCGCGAAACACCAGTGATCGGTTAATGCGGTCCAGGTAAACATCGCGTGCGCCCAAGTACTGCATGGTGTTGGTAATGCCAGCCATGCTGTCCTCGTTCAGCACAGGCGGCATCGTGACGACAAACTGTTGCTCAGGCATGATCCTCAACACGCCCGACTCAGTCACTGTCCAGAAAAACCCCATGATCTCGCCCAACTTGTTCATCACCTGCGGCAAAGTGCCACTGAGATTGTTCAGCGTAACCACCCCATAACGGGACGCTGCATCCGCCCCACCCTCAAAACTCAGTGGCATGTTGGTGCTGGCGAAAATCAGCTGCAGCACATCGAACAAGCCGCGTTCTGTCACCGACAGGTTCTCGACCATGCGGTTTGGCAACTCGCCTTCGGAAATTTGTGGCCGAACCCAGAAAGTATCGGAGGGCAAACGCTCAATCGGCAAGGTCACCTGGGGTGCTGCCTGACTGGCTCCGGTTATTTCCGGTGCTTTCAGTTTGGCCCGAAACTCATCTTCCTGCCCGAATGGCCTTAAAGATGAACAAGCCACTGCGCTGAATGCGACAGCCGCGTAAACACCAATTTTGCTTACCGTCAAAGCGGTGTTTAATGCGGTGTTGGGTTTCATACTGTCGCTCATCCTTTTTAATCGGTACTGTTGAGTATCCCGATGCAGGATGGGTTAGACATCCCTCTAAGGAGTCACCTCGCCGACCCCACCTTTTCGCGGGATAAGGCGGGGTTAACCGACATTGAAGGAGCAATTCATGAATTGGCTTACGATCAAAAACACCTTGGTGGCTTGTGCAGCAGGCTTGTTGATGACTAGCACGGTGTACGCGCAGGAATCTGCCCCCGTGAAACGAATGAACACACAAGACATTACCTCGAAGGTGGTGTATCACATTGACGGTGCCGAACAACCGCTGAAGGCGCTGCGCAATATTCGCAATCACCTGGATGTTTCACCGAGAACCACCATCATTGTGGTGACACATGCCAATGGCGTGGACTTTTTAATGGAAGGTGCCAAGCATGCTGAAACGGGCACACAATACGCCCCACTGGTAAACGCACTGACCGCCCGCGGCGTGGTGTTCGAGATTTGCGAAATTACCTTGAAAAACCGCAATTTAAAGAGAGACCAGTTTGTGCTCGATGCGACATTCACGCCATCAGGCGTGGTTCGTGTGGCCGACCTGCAAACCCAACAGGGTTTTGCCTACATCAAACCTTAATACCCGCTTGCCATGCAATTGAACTCTCACAAGGCCGTATCACCTCTCACCGTGTTGTGGTGCGGGGCATTCATCATGACCATCTCATTGGGCATACGCCACTCATTCGGGCTTTTTTTACAGCCCATGAGTTTGAGCAATGAGTGGGGGCGTGAGGTGTTTGCCTTTTCAATTGCCATGCAAAACCTGGTGTGGGGGGTTGCGCAACCCTTTGTGGGCAGAATGGCCGATCGACTGGGGTCAGCCGTCACCATGATTCTGGGTGGTGCACTGTACACACTGGGTTTGTTTTTGATGGCCATGGCCGAGAGCCCCGGCATGCTGACCTTGAGCGCCGGTGTTTTGATTGGCCTGGGTTTAAGCGGAACCACCTTCCCTGTGGTGTTTGGCGCGGTCAGCCGTGCCATGCCTCCTGAAAAACGCAGCATGGCCATGGGCATTTCCATGGCTTTGGGCTCACTGGGGCAGTTCGCGTTTTTGCCCGGTGGTTTATTTTTGATCAACCAGGTGGGTTGGTCTTCCGCACTCACCATTCTGGCGTGTTTTGCGGTGATTATTCTGGTGTTGGCCTGGCAATTGATTGAACCCAAAGCCAAGCCCCTGAAAACCGATGATGCACCCTGCAGTGCCGAGTGTCCGAACACCGCAGCCAGCCACCAGGAAGCACCTGCAGACAAAGAGCTGGGCATGTGGGCATCGCTGGGACAAGCCATACGGCACCGCGCCTTTCTCATGCTGAGCGTGGGTTATTTTGTGTGCGGCTTTCAAATTCTGTTCATCAGCGTGCACCTGCCCAGCTATCTTCAAGACAGCGGCATACCTGCCAGTGCGGGCAGTACAGCCTTGGCCTTGATTGGCCTGTTTAATATATTGGGAAGCTACCTGGCCGGCTTGTGGGGTGGGAAGTTCAGAAAACCCATGCTGCTGACTGGCATTTATGGCTTGCGTGGAGTGCTGATTGTAGCTTTTATCCTGACTCCCTTAAGCACATGGAGTGTGTACTTGTTTGCAGCGGGCATGGGCGTGTTGTGGTTATCCACCGTGCCTTTAACCACAGGTACCGTATCAGCCATGTTTGGTGTTAAAAACCTGTCCATGCTAGGGGGGTTGGTATTTATGTTCCACCAAATTGGTGCCTTTGTGGGTGGATGGCTGGGTGGCCTTTTGTTTGATGCCACTGGCAGCTACACACTGGTGTGGTGGATATGTGTGGCTTTAAGTGCAATTGCCGCTGCTGTAAACTGGCCAATCCAGGAACAAAGCGCGAGCCCGAATGAACCCACCGCACAAGCCGCCTGAAAACCAACAAACCAGTGCACCACTGATGCCACGCTGGGCCAAAGTGGTGTTGGTGGCGTTCGCATTGCTGGTGATGTTGGGCTATGCAAGCCCCGACATGCGGGCAGTGTATGTGGCCGCATGGGCAGCGTGCTTTTGAATACCCAGGCTTTTAGCTGAAAAAACCAAACACCCACGGTATTAAAAGCGCACCAAAAATACCGTGTAAACCCATACCCAGACTGGCGTAGCGCCCAGCCTCGGGGTGTACTGAAAATGCTCGTGCCGTGCCAATGCCATGCGCGGCAAGCCCCATGGTAAAACCGCGCACCCACCAACGCTTCATGCCCATTGAATTAAACAGCCAAGTACCTACAGCCGCCCCCAGAATACCTGTCACGATTGCAAACAAAGCCGTGAGCGTGGGCGAGGCGCCAATGCGTTCGCTCACGCCCATGGCGATTGGTGCCGTCACCGATTTGGACCACAAGCTTTGAACAATGTCCAGGTTGGCCCCCAACAGATGGGCCGTACCCAAAGCGCTGCCGATCGACAAAGCACCACCCACCAACAAGGCTGCACTCAGCAACACCAAAGTACGAATTGTTTGCCCCTTGACCGCAGTAAGCCCCTGGTAAATAGGCACAGCCAAAGCCACGGTGGCGGTGCCCAATAAAAAGTGAACAAACTGGGCACCTTCAAAATACTGCTGATAACTTAAGCCCGTAATTTGCAAGAATGCGGCCAACAACAACACGGCAATCATGACCGGGTTGGTGAACGGATGTTGTCCACTTTTTTTGTAACACCACAGGCCAATTTGGTATGCCAGCAAGGTGAGAAACAAAGCGCTGAGCGGATTACCGCTGAGGTAAACCCAAATTTCAGGAAGCTCCAGCACGCGGCGGGCAGACTCATTCATTTTTGCTACCCTCGCTCACTTCACCCGGCATGAAGCGGGCAGCCAGCTTGTCGAGCAACCAGGCAGTGCCCACCAAAGTCACCACCACACTGACCAGCAAAGTAATCAAAATCACCAAGCCAAATTCGGCCAGCACAGGCCAAAACACCACCACACCCACCGCAGCTGGCACAAACAGCAAACCCAGGTTTGCGGTGAACACATTGGCAGTCGATTGAATATCAGCGGGCACACCGCCCTTGATGAAGAAGAACACCAACAATACGATCAAACCCAGTACGGGACCGGGAATGGATGGGAACAGGGCAAAGCTGAGCAACTCGCCCAAAGCCTGAAAAGCAAGAAGTATCGTCAATGATTTAAGCATGTGGCAGTGTAGCGCCATGAAATTTTTATAGTCAACCTGAAAAAGCGTGAGGCGTTAGAATGAAGTGGACAGCAATTGATTCAGAACAAAACCCAAGGAATACACCATGAATAAATTCAAACTTTCAGCAATCGCCCTTACTTTGTTTGCCGCAGGCTGTGCCAGCAACGGCGGCGGCATATTTCAGCAACCACAAGCCCCACAACAGCCTGCCCCCGGGTCGCCCGTGGCCGTAGCAGGTTGCCCGGTTGCCCCTGAGCGCAAAGTAGACAACACCAAAACTGCAATTGGTACCGCAGTGGGTGCAATTGGTGGTGCCATTGTGGGCAACAGCATTGACGGCAAAGACACCGTACGCGGTGCGGCCTTGGGTGGCCTGTTCGGCTACCTGGTGGGCAGCCAGATTGCCGTGCGTGAGCAACGCGATGGTTCTGTGATGCTGGACATTCCCGGTGCCGCCTTGTTTGACACCAACAAAACAGCAATCAAATCGCAATTTGCCGGTACATTGGACCAAATTGCAGCCACACTGCGCGACAACCCCAACACCATTGTGTGCGTGATTGGCTACACCGACAGCACCGGCAGCGACGAGTACAACCAGGACCTGTCAGTGCGCCGCGCACAATCGGTGACCAGCTTTTTGACCGGCAAGGGTATCGATGGAGGTCGCTTGACTGCTGCGGGCTTGGGCGAACGCTTCCCGGTAGCCACCAACGACACTGAAGCAGGACGTACACAGAACCGTCGCGTTGAAATGTACGTGCGCAACTGAATCCGATTCAGCTGCCTTTGGCGTGCTGCGATAATAAAAAAAGCCACCCGCAAAGGTGGCTTTTTTGTCGAGCGAAACAAGTAAAACGGATTATGCAGTTTCTTTTGGCTTGTCGCGAAGTTCGCGGCGCAAAATTTTGCCCACTGGCGTTTTAGGCAAATCGTCCCGGAACTCTACGAATGACGGGATTTTGTAGCCAGTCAGGTTTTGGCGGCAATGCGCGATCAAATCTTCTTTGGTCACACTGGCGTCTTTCTTCACCACCACCAACTTCACTTTCTCTCCGGTGACTGGGTCGGGTACACCCACCACGCCACATTCCAGAACACCAGGATGCTGGGCAACCACGTCTTCAATTTCGTTCGGGAACACGTTGAAGCCGCTTACGATAATCATGTCTTTCTTGCGGTCCACAATCTTCACAAAGCCTTGCTCGTCCATGGTGCCAATGTCACCTGTCGCCAGCCAACCGTCTTTGTCGATTGTTTTGGCGGTTTCTTCAGGGCGGTTCAAGTAACCCAACATCACTTGTGGACCACGCACACAAATTTCACCAGGTTCATTCAAACCAGCCCACAGACCATCGTCGCGCTTCAAACGCACCTCGGTGCCAGGAATAGGCAAACCCACATTGCCGCGGAATGCGGGGCGCTCAACGCCATGCAGTGGGGGAACGGTTACCACTGGCGAAGTTTCTGTCATGCCGAAGCCTTCAGAAATTGCACAACCAGTCACTTTGTACCAACGCTCGGCGATAGGCTGTTGCAGTGCCATGCCGCCGCTCATTGCAAACTTCATATCCGAGAAATCGCGATTGCAGAATTCTTCGTTGTTCAGGAAAGCATTGAACAGCGTATTCACCGCAGTGATTACATGGAATTTTTCCTTGCGCAGCACCTTCATCACGGTGCCCACGTCACGCGGGTTGGCAATCAGAATATTGCGTGCACCGAAAGTCATGAACAACATGCAGTTCACGGCCAGTGCGTAGATATGATAAAGCGGAAGCATGGTGACCACGCAAATCGGGTCTTTGCCAATGGCTTCGCTCATCCAGGCCAGGCCCTGTTCCATGTTGCTCATCAGGTTGCGCTGAGTCAGCATGGCGCCTTTGGACACGCCGGTCGTACCGCCGGTGTATTGCAACAGGGCCACGTCGTCCAGCTTGGGGCTTGGCTTGGGGTAAGAAACACCTTTGCCGGCGGCCAGTGCCTTCTTGATGGGAACCGCTTGTGGCAGGTTGTAAGCAGGTACCATTTTCTTGACCTTGCGCATCACAAAGTTCACGATCAGGCCCTTCAAGCCACCCAGCAAATCGCCCAGCTGCGTGATAACAATATTCTTGACCTTGGTACCCTCGAGCGATTGCTGCAAGGTGTTGGCAAAGTTCTCGAACACCACGATGGTGGTTGCGCCAGAGTCTTTCAACTGATGGTTCAATTCACGCACGGTGTACAGGGGGTTGACGTTGGTCAGCGTACAACCCAGCTTCATGGCACCCACAAAGCACACGGGGAACTGCACGCAATTGGGCAGCATGATAGCCACAACATCGCCAGCTTTGACACCAATGGACTTCAAGTAGCCGGCAAACTGATCGGACATGTCATCGACCTGTTTGTAGGAGAACTCAGTACCCGCCGAGACGAAGGCTGGACGATCAGCGTACTTTTTCAAACACTCAGCAACCAATTCCAGCATGCTGGTGTAACGCAGAGGTGGCATGTCGCCTGACACGCCAGGAGGGTAGCTTTTGGTCCAGTAACGGGACTCGAAAAGCTCTTGCGCTTCTTTGCTGACAAAACCATTGAATTGATCGGGCGATACCTTAGGGGCGGCCTCGTCGGGACGTGCTGACATGTACTGATCTCCTGTAAACCGAGCGAATGCGGCCAAGGAGGTGCCACTTTGGGTGGCTTTTTATGTCTCCCCGGCTGAGCCTGCGTGGGCTCGGTTTTTATAAGTGTTGTATAAGACTTCCGGCAAATTCAACAATACCATTCTTCCTGCGATTTTGGTAAGAATCGCGTAAGTTAGCCCAAAGATTTCAGGATTTTAGACGCAGTACTCGATTTACCGGCGCAATTTTCCCATCCGAAAAAACATCAAATATGCAGCAAATTCCTCTGCTTGATCTCGGCACGGGTCAGGACTGGAGTGATGCAGGCATCCGCATTGCCAAACACCTGCTCCCAATGGGCAAGGGGTTGAGAAGCAATCAGCGCCTTCATGTCAGCCAGCATTTGAATTGCGGGCGGGGTGCCTGGCATGGCACCTCGGCTCCAGTGAATATTCACCCACTCTGGCTTGCCCATGGCCTCGCAGGCCACTTTCCAGAACTTGTGCTCGAGCGAGCCCACCGCCAAATGACGCTGGTCCGCAGTTTTGTAAACGTTGTAACAAGCCAAGCCACCGCTGAGTAAGTCGTCTTGATGACGGGCAGGCTTGCCACTGAGCATGATCCACATTTGTTCCATGCTCTCGGGCATGATGTTTTGCTTCCAGAGGTTGTGGGTCATGGACACATCCACAAACGTGCCCTGCCCTGTACGCTGCGCTTTCAGCAAAGCTGCCAGGATGCCCTGCACGGCCGCAGACGTGCCACCAAACAAATCACCAAACTGAACAGCAGGCACCGGGATATCGCCGTCGGCTGTTTGCAAACCATCGAGCACGCCACTTAAGGCCATGTAGTTGATGTCGTGACCAGCCTTTTCAGCCAATGTACCTTTCTGGCCATAACCGGTGATGCAACACATCACCAGCTTCGGGTTCAGCGCTTTCAAAGTGTCGTAGTCACAGCCCATGTCGGCCATGACGCCGGGACGGAATCCATCAATCAGCACATCGGCCTTGGCAGCATGATCCTTTAAAGCCTGAATGCCCTCGGGCGTGCGAAAGTCGGCAGTCACAATCTGTTTGCTGCTGTTCAACGCGGCATACAACATGGGCATGCTTTTGGCATCATCCCCATGGGGCGGCTCCATCTTGATGACCTTGGCACCCATTTGCTGCAGGATCAGCGACGTGGCTGGTCCGGGCAAATTGCGCGACAAATCGAGCACGGTAATGCCTTCGAGCAAGGTGGGGTCTTGAATGGGTGACATGTGTGACGGCCTCGGTGATTGATTGTGGGATAACGATGTTGAATTTGAAGAGGAACGATGCAACTCGGCTTGAGGCACCATTCGCTTCGCCCTAAGCAAGGTTTCTCGATCCGGCTTGATGCTTCTGGCTTGGGGCATGCGAAACGCCACGGCGTCTTCGCATCGATTGCTTACAGCAATCGCCCCTCGCTGCGAATCCGCCGGGAAACCTTGCAAAGTCGGTCAAAGCGAATGGTGCCCCAAGCCAAGCCAGGGCACCGCTCACATTTGCATACGCCTTAAGAGTTTACAACCCTCAAGCGCTCACCCTGCACTGCCGCGCCATGGCTGACATTTGGCACATTGGCACATTCAAAGCCAGGTGCGTAGGTTACAGAGTTGTCACCGAAGAATTCCTGCGGAGTGAACTCGTCCACCATAATGGCTTCCAGGCTGATGCGATTGGCACGGTCCAACAGCTTTTTGTCGGCTGCGGTAATGATGCCTTTGGCCAATGCGGCTTCTGCCATTTCTTGCACAGAACCTTTGTCCACCAGCTTCGAGCGACGCGCCTGAATCACTTTCATTTGCACCACTTCAGCTTCTTGCACGGCCTGGAAGGCTGCCATCAAGCGCTTCACGCCTGTGGTTTGGGCCAACACTTCATCGCTGTCCAAGTCTGCCAGGTTGAACTTGGGCATGTACAAGTCGCCAGTGATGCGGCCCAACTGTGCGCCACTCTTAGTGATTGTTTTGGCCACGGTGGGCACCAAACGATCAAGACCCGAACCCACAATCGGATTCACGCGCAAGCTGAAGTAACCCACGGTGCGCAACAGGAAACCAACCGGATTGTTGCCGAAGTTGGAATAAATGGACTCGAATGCCTTTTGCACTTTGGCCAAAGCGTATTCACAAGCGTACTGCACCAGTGGCAGGTCCTCCTTGATTTCACCTTCGGCCACATAGCGGCGAATGGTCGAAATTGCCAACAGTTGCCAACCCAAGGCATCCGCGAAATGGCCTGTCAGTTGCTGGCGTGCTTTCAGCTTGCCGCCCACAGTAATCAGCGCCATGTCGGTGAGGAATGAATAGCGCGACGATGCCCAAGCCAGCTTGCGCAAATAAGGCGTTACTCCATCTACTTTGGGTGTACTGGCCAGGTAACCACGGGTCAAAGTGAGGCCAACCAAGCGACCTGTGTTAACCACCATGTGACCGATCCAGCCCTTCAATGCACTGCTGAATGTGGGCAGGTCGTTGGCTTCCAATGCATTTGCAATTTTGAATGCATAGGGGTGGCAACGCACCGCACCTTGACCAAAAGTAATCAGCGAACGCGTCATGATGTTCGCGCCTTCAACTGTAATGGCGACAGGGGCTGAACAATAGCCACGGCCAATCACGTTGTTGGGGCCTTGCATCACACCAGCGCCGGCCATCACGTCCATGGCGTTTTTAGCTTGCTCACGTGAAAGTTCGGTGAGGTAGGCTTTCCATACAGCCGATACCACTGGGGGCTGTTCGCCGTTGTCCAGTGCGCTCAGTGCATACACACGCGCAGCTTCGCTGAGGTAAGCCATGGCTGCAATCTCGGCCAGCTTTTCCTGAATACCTTCCATCTCGGCAATGGGCATGCCGAACTGCTGGCGAACACGGGCGTATGCACCAGAGGCAGCCGCTGCTGCGCGGATGCCGCCAACCGCACCAGCCGGCAATGAAACCGCACGACCACCGGCCAGCTGTTCCATCAACATGCGCCAACCCTGGCCTGCGCACTCTTTGCCACCAATGATCTCATCGGCGTCAATTACCACATCGCGACCAATAATCGGGCCGTTGTAGAACGCATCGCCAATCGGCTGGTGATGTTTGCCCATTTCCAGGCCAGGTGTACCACGGTGCACCAGTGCCACAGTGATGCCGGGCTCGGCACCCTTGCCCAACAAATTGTCGGGATCGTGCAGCTTGAATGCCAAAGAAATGAGGTTGGCCACAGGTGCCAAAGTGATGTAGCGCTTGCGGAAGTTCAGCTTGATTTGAACCTTCCCTTCTGCGTTTTTAAACACCACACCGCGCGCCAGAATGGACGCTGCGTCGGAACCGGCTGTTGGCTCGGTCAATCCGAAACAGGGCAGGTATTCACCACTGGCCAGGCGTGGCAGGTAATGTTCTTTCTGTGCTTGAGTACCATAGTGCTTGATCAACTCAGCTGCACCCAAGCTGTTGGGAATGACCACCAAAGTGGACAGCAATGGGCTGTGCGCTGTAATCACCGACATGATGGTAGAAATGGCGTTGGCCGAAAATTCCAGACCACCAAACTTTTGTGGAATCAGGAAGGAATAAAAACCGGCAGATGCCAAAAAGTCGACTGCTTTTTTCGGAATGATGCGTGTGGTCGCAATTTCATGCGGGTCGCACATTTCGCACAGTTGCTGCACTGGGCCGTCGATGAAATCGCGCTCGCGCTGATTCAATTTCGAGTAAGGCTCGGCAAACATTTTTGCAAAATCGGGCTTGCCGGAAAACACTTGCCCGTCGATCCACACCGTGCCTGCTTCAAGCGCCTGGCGCTCGGTCGGCGAAATTTGCGGCATGGCTTTGGCTTTGATCAAGCCATTCATGATTGCTTTGAATACCATGGTTACTGCTCCTGTTTTCATCGTTCATTGCAAGGCTGGCTGCCTGTGGCCAACCAGCCTTACGGGGTAAAAATCAAGCCAGATTGTCTTCCAGCTTTTTGCCTTGTGCAGCCATTTCCACCAGCATGCTGGCGGGCTTGAAACGCTCGCCATACTTGGCAGCCAGCTCTTCACAACGCTTTACAAACTGGGGCAAGCCCTTGGCATTGATGAACTGCAACATACCGCCTGTGAATGGCGCAAAACCCAAACCGAAAATGGAACCGATGTTGCCGTCAGCCACCGAACGCAGCACTTTTTCCTGCAAGCAGCGTGCGGCTTCATTGGCCTGGATGTACATCAAACGGTCCTGAATTTCCTGTGAGCTGGGCTGTTCTTTGGCCAGAGGGAATTCTTCGCTCAAACCCTTCCACAGTGTTTTGCCTGCGGGGGTGTAATCGTAGAAGCCTTTGCCATCTTTCTTGCCGATGCGGCCATGCTTTTCAGCCACGGTAATCAACGTTTTGTAGCCTGGGTGCTCGGGGAAAGTTTGGCCTGCGGCTTCCATGTCTTTTTTGGTTTGCTTCATGATCAGCAAACTCAGGCTGAGCGACACTTCGTCGTACAGCGCCAAAGGTGGCATGGGCATACCGGCTTCCAGGCCTGCCATTTCGATTGAACGTGGGTGAACACCCTCGCCCACCATGGCAGCGGCTTCCATCAGGAAGGTGCCGAACACACGGCTGGTGAAGAAGCCGCGACTGTCGTTGACCACAATCGGTGTTTTGCCAATTTGCTGAACATAGTCAAAGCCCTTCGCCAGTGTTTCATCGTCGGTTTTTGCACCCATGATGATTTCAACCAGCGGCATTTTGTCCACGGGGCTGAAGAAGTGCAAACCGATGAACTGGTTGGGGCGCTTGGAGGCTTCGGCCAGGCCAGTGATTGGCAAAGTCGAGGTATTGGACGCGTACACGGCTGTTGCTGGAATAACCGCTTCTGCCTTGGCGGTTACATCGGCTTTCACGGCGCGATCTTCGAACACGGCTTCAATCACCAAATCCGCACCTTCCAATTTGGAGTAGTCGGTGGTGGCGGTGATCAGGTTCAGCAGTGCTTCTTTCTTTTCAGGAGTGCTGCGCTTCTTGGCAATGGCTTTGTCCAGCAGGTTGGTGCTGTAGGCCTTGCCTTTGTCGGCGCCTTCTTGTGTAGCATCAATCAATACCACTTCAATGCCCACCTTGGCGCTTACATAAGCAATGCCCGCACCCATCATGCCTGCACCCAGCACGCCAATTTTCTTGACCTTGCTTTTTGCGGGTGCGCTTGGGCGGCTTTGGCCTTTCTTGATGCTGTTGAGCTGGTACCACAGCGTGTTCATCATATTCTTGCTTTCTTGCGACAACACGCAGGCAGCAAAGTAACGGCTTTCCACTTTCAAGCCAGTGTCGATGTCGGTAATACCGCCTTCGAACACGCAGCTTGCAATGTGGGTCAGCGCTGGGTAGTTACCAAATGCCTTGGCGTTGGCCATGCTTGGTGCGATCGCCCAAATTTGCGCAATGGCTGGGTGCTTGGAATCGCCACCGGGGAATTTGAAACCTTTCACGTCCCATGGCTGCAAGGCCTTGGGGTTGGCGATGGCCCAAGCTTTGGCCTTGGCAATCATGTCTTCAATCGTGTCTGCAGTGTCTTGAATGATGCCTTTCTTCACAGCCTGCTCAACGCGCAGCTCGGTGCCTTGGGTCATCATTTCCAATGCGCCCTGAATACCGATCATGCGGGGCAAACGCTGAGTACCACCGCCACCGGGCAACAGACCCAGCTTCACTTCGGGCAAACCGAATTTTGCTTTGGGGTTGTTCAATGCGATGCGGTGGTTACAAGCCATGGCCAGTTCCAGACCGCCGCCCAAAGCTGTACCGTTCAAGGCGCACACAATTGGCTTCTCGCACTTTTCCATGCGACGCAACAGGGTTTTGAAGGCTTCTGCCAAATCAAAGGCCTGTTGCGGGTCGGTAATCTTATACACCGTGTCCAGGTCGGCGCCGGCCAAAAACTCTGGCTTGCCAGAAGTCAGCACCACGCCTTTCACGGTTGCATCAGTTTCAATGCGGGTCAGGGCTTCCGCGAACGGGCCCATCAGTTCTTCGTTCAATACGTTCATGGAACGGCCGGGCATGTCGAGCGTGACTACCGCGATACCATCCTGACCGAGTTCAAATTTCACTGCACTCATTGTTGTTTCTCCTTCGGCCGATTAAATGCGTTCGATGATGGTGGCAATACCCATGCCGCCGCCCACACACAGTGTGGCCAGGCCCAGGGTTTTGTCTTGCCGCTCGAGTTCATCAAGCAAAGTGCCGAGAATGATTGCGCCGGTGGCACCCAGTGGGTGGCCCATGGCGATCGATCCGCCGTTCACGTTCACGCGGTCCAGGCTTACACCCAGGTTGCGCGCAGTTTGCATGGGCACCACTGCGAAGGCCTCGTTGATTTCCCACAAATCGATGTCAGAAGCTTTCAAGCCTGCTTTTTGCAGCGCCTTCAAACAGGCTGGCGTTGGGCCAGTCAACATGATGGTTGGCTCAGAGCCGATTACAGCGGCCGCGCGAATGCGTGCGCGTGGCTTCAAACCCGCTTTGCGCCCGGCTTCTTCACTACCCACCAATACCAAGGCAGCACCGTCTACGATGCCGGACGAGTTGCCCGCATGGTGAATGTGGTTGATGCTCTCAACGGTGGTGTACTTGCGCAACGCGGTGGCGTTAAAGCCCATGCTGCCCATCATGGCGAATGAGGGCTGCAGGGTCGCCAGGCTTTCTACAGTGGCGTTGCCACGAATGAATTCGTCGTGGTCCAGCATGATCAAACCGTTCAGGTCTTTCACAGGCACGCGGCTTTTGTTGAAACGGCCTTCGGCTTGCGCTTTGGCGGCACGGCGCTGGCTTTCAACAGCATAGGTGTCTACATCGGTGCGGCTAAAGCCTTCCAGCGTACCAATCAGGTCAGCGGAAATACCTTGGGGAATGAAACCGAGTTTGTCGTTGATGCGGGGGTCCATGAACCACGCGCCGCCATCACTGCCCATGGTCCAGCGGCTCATGCTTTCTACGCCACCAGCTACTACCATGTCTTCAAGACCGCTGCCCACTTTCGCTGCAGCCAAGTTCACTGATTCTAAGCCTGAAGCACAAAAGCGCGATTGGGTTACACCAGCCACTGTTTCGGCCCAACCTGCATCCAGAACAGCTGTGCGTGCAATGTCGGCACCCTGCTCGCCCACTGGGGTTACACAACCCAATACCACGTCATCGACCAGGCTGGTGTCGAGATCATTGCGCTGTTGCAAAGCGGTCAGCAGGTTGTTCAGCAACCAAACCGGTGTGGCCTGGTGCAGGCTGCCGTCTTTCTTACCTTTGCCCCGTGGGGTTCTTACTGCGTCAAATATCAGTGCCGATGGCATCTGTGCCTCCTGGATTTTCTGGATTCGGTAATGAAAATTACCGAAGGTATCGTGAATTCTTCACGGTCCAGAATGGCGATGTGCAAACGCACAATCAACCCAAGAAGTTACTTTAGAGTGTCACCTCTATGCATATGGTAATTTGGCTTACCGTTTTTCATCCCCTGTGTAGCGGCGCGCTGAATCATGCATGAAAAACCGGTCTTGAATCGGCGGCTGCAAGCCCAATTCCTTTACGACGCGCAACAACGGCATGTCGCGAGTCCACAGCGTAGTTCCCGGCGACAACAGCACGGAGGCCAACAGGTGCGTGTCCACATAACCCAGGCCCTGTGCATGCAATTTGCGCAACTCGATCAGTTCAAGCACCTCTGCTGACGAAGCAGGCACAGAGGGCTGCAAATCGGCCAGCCAATTCAGAATGCGGTCGCGGTCTTGAAGGTTGGCCAGTGCCATTTCACCCAGCACAAAAGGATGACCCAACACACAGCCCTCGTTCAGCAGGCGAACAAGTTGGGGCTCGGACTGATGAAAATGATCCACCCACACGGTGGTGTCGACGAGTACCTTCACAACTGCCACTGCCTGCGAGGAATGTTTTGTAATTCGGGTTGGCTACCGCCCAACAGGGCAAGCCTGCGTGCGCTTTCGCGCTGAATCAGAGCACGAAGGGCCTCGCGCAGCAGTTCGTTTCGCTCGCCAAGACCGGAAAGCTGCTGGGCTTTGGTTAATAATTCATCATCGAGGTTAACGGTTGTTCTCATGGTGTTGGGTGCTCATGGTTGACTGCACCAACATTAGCACCAGATGATTCGACTTTTGATTCACCCCATTGAACCCACCGCAAGTGGGTCCGGTCACTATGAACGCAAGCGCAAGCAACAACAAAATCGATGTGAATGCCAACCCCGCCAATATGCGAAAGGCCACGCTGGACCGAATTGAAAACGCTGTGCTGGAGCTGTTTACCAACCATGACTTCAACAGCGTGCCTTTGATTGAGGTGGCCCGCACCGCCAATGTTTCCCTACAAACCATTTACAAATACTTTGGCAGCAAGGAACAATTGGTGGCCTATGTGCTGGACGCCACATTGAGCAGGTTGGCCAACCGCATGATCGACCACCTTGAAGGCATTGAAGACCACCGGGAACGCCTGCGCAAAACCCTCTGGGTGATGCTGGATTACTTTGACAAGCACCCCAAGGTGATATTGCTGTTGACCGTATCCATACCTGCCAGCCGCTATCAAGACCTACCCGTGTATGAAAGCCCGGAGTTGATGGGGGCTTTTCTGGGCATGCTGAAAGAAGGCCAGCACAAGGGCGTATTTAACGACACCGTTTCAAGCAAGATGCTGCTGGACGTGTTCATGGGCGTATTCGGCCGCGTGGCCCAAATGCACTTTTTGCGCAAGGAAAGCCACAAACTGATTGACCAGTTTGACGACCTGTTTGGAATTTTATGGGGCGCACTGAAAGCGAACTGACATGGAACCTTGATCGCTTGCTGGGCACACAATACAAATCAAGCCACCACAATCTGCATGTCGAGTTCTGTCGAAGGTTTCACTGCCGCGGGCTGGAGTCAGCTTGCAACGCAGGCTGCAAAAACCATGCACACTGATGCGGGTGGCACCGATTTGCCCGCAATCGCACCCGGCAGTGCAGCCTGGGCAGCTTTCAAGCAATCTCCCGAATCACGCGCAGCCTACACTGCACAACTGAACACCACCATCAAGAATATTCAGCAGTTTTTGGGGCAACACGCGAGCATGGGTGCGCAACGGCAACAAGCGATCGGTAATTTGAATCACTTTCTTCAAACCCGGGTCAATTGCAATGCCGACAAGCTTTCTCCGTTGGTCATCAACGAAAGCCGGCGCAACTTGAACCTGTTTGCACAACAACTGAACAACCCGAACATTCCGGCAGACAAAAAACTGTCCTGCGCACTGGCCTTGGCACAAGGATTGGGGGTGTGCAATGAAGGCGAAACGCTGAATATTCTCGAAAACACCAGGGACCTGTGCAGCCAGCAAACAGGCTTGGCCGGGGTGTTGACCCGCGCCAAAAACAAGCTTGTCGAGCAACACCTTCAACAATTGGTAAGGCATGAAGACAAGCCACATTTAAATGACAAACTTGCCCTACAACTTGAAATTCACCATATCCAGGCCTTGAAGAATCATGTGGCAGGGCAATGGGGACTGGAAGTGGTTGAGGACCAGTACGCAACACAGGCTTACCAAAACCAGGCGGGCCCGATGGCGGAAGAATTACTTCGGCAAACCATCACGCCCGCCGTGCTGGCCAATACAGTTGCCGAACAAATTGCCCAAACCTTTTGCAACCACACCCAGAGTGAATTAAGTACCGGCATCCCGACAGAACAACTGAAAACCGAGCCTTTGCGCCGGGCCATTCAGGCCGAATTCGGATCGGAAATTGAACTGGAAAACTGCCTTGAATTCAATGCTGACTACACCCAAGTGAAATTAAAGCCACTGGCCGAAATTTCACTGCATGTCATTGAAAAATGCCAAGACTTGGGCTTGATACACCCACACGCCAATCCCGTTGGTGTGCTGAAACAAAGCACCCCCGATCTTCAAGCCTGTATCAAGCAGGTAGGCTTCTTGCGCGGCGCACCTGCAAACAACCCTGTGTATTCGCCCATGTTGTGTAACTTTTGGGCAGGCTACACAAAAATTGCGGTGTCCGATTCCGAGAAAAAACGACATCACAAAGAAAACTCTCCCGCCGACGTGGGTCGCATTCTGAGAAAGCTTGATATCCAAGCCTGACTGAAGTTGCACCAGTACGGTGCAAAAACCGCCTAAAAAGCGGGCATCGTTTTTGCAACTAATGCCCCACTTTTAACCAAAAACCTGAAAATTCACCAAAATGGAACAAATCACTCTCGCACTGGACACTCTTTTTGTGCTTCTAGGCGCCATCATGGTGCTTGCAATGCACGCCGGTTTTGCATTTCTGGAAGTGGGCACGGTGCGCCACAAAAACCAGGTTAATGCCCTTGTCAAAATTCTGGCTGATTTTTCTGTCAGCACCATCAGCTACTTCTTCATTGGTTACGCCATTGCTTATGGCGTGGGTTTTTACGAACCCGCCACCGTGCTTAATGAAAGCAACGGCTATTCGCTGGTGAAGTTTTTCTTCCTGCTCACCTTCGCGGCCGCCATTCCTGCCATTGTGTCGGGTGGCATTGCCGAACGCGCGCGCTTTGTGCCCCAATTGGTGGCCACCGCGGCTTTGGTAGGTTTGGTTTACCCCGTGTTTGAAGGCATGGTCTGGAACGGCAACTATGGCTTTCAGGAATGGCTGACTGCCAGCTTTGGTGCCCCCTTCATGGACTTCGCGGGCAGCGTGGTGGTTCACGCTGTGGGTGGCTGGATCGCCTTGGCCGCCGTGTTGCTGCTGGGCTCACGCCGTGGCCGCTACACCAAAGACGGGCGCATCAGCTCGCACCCGCCCTCATCCATTCCCTTCCTGGCGCTGGGCAGTTGGGTGCTGGCAGTGGGTTGGTTCGGTTTTAACGTAATGAGCGCCCAGAAAATTGAAGGCATTTCAGGCTTGGTGGCGGTCAACAGCCTGATGGCGATGGTGGGTGGCACTTTGGGTGCCCTTGCAGCGGGCCGCAACGACCCTGGCTTTGCCTACAACGGCCCCTTGGCGGGCTTGGTGGCCGTGTGTGCGGGCAGCAACATCATGCACCCACTGGGGTCGCTGGCTGTGGGCTCCATCGCAGGTGTGCTGTTTGTGTACATGTTCACTTTCACGCAAAACCGCTTGAAAATTGACGATGTATTGGGTGTATGGCCATTGCATGGCATCTGCGGCGCCTTCGGCGGAATCGCGGCAGGCGTATTTGGCCAGCAAGCCCTGGGCGGCATGGGCGGAGTGTCGTTCATGAGCCAGTTGATCGGCACTGTGGCCGGCGTGGCATTGGCTTTGCTGGGTGGCTTCGTGGTGTATGGCTCGCTGAAAATGACAGTGGGTATTCGCCTGAATGAAGAAGAGGAATTCAACGGTGCCGACCTGACCATTCACAAGGTCAGCGCCAGCCCCGAACGCGAAACCAGCAGCTGGTAATTCACGATTAATTTTTATTTCGACATGATCTCCAGGGCTTCTGAATAGAAGTCCCTGCGGATCAACACAAACACAATCAACGCACTAAAGGCCATCAGCAAACCGGGATGAATCATCCAGGTGACCGAGGCAATACCGAAATAATAACTGCGCAACCCGCGGTTGAATTCATCACCGGCCAGGCTGTTAATACGCGCCATACGCGACACATAGGCCTCGTTGTAATTTTGATCGGGGTTGCCATCGGGTGCAGCACCTACCAAAATGGTCAGCAAGTTGAACTGGCGCAAACTCCAGGTGAATTTAAAGTAAGCCACCACAAACACAGTGAGAACCAACAGCACCTTGATTTCCATCAAACCGCGGCTAACCTCCCGGCTAAACGGCAGGTCACTGGTGATGTTGACCAACTGATCAAGCGTACCCAACAGGGCGAACAAACCGGCAATAATGTAGATCGTTGTGTTGGCATAAAAAGTAACACTGTTGACCAGGTTGCCAATCAGCGCAGTGTCGCCCACACGGTTGCTACGCCCCAACATTTCACGCGCCCACAGCTTGCGGAACTCATGCGTTTTTTGCGACAGGCCACGTCGGCCAAAACGGGTTTTCCCATCGAACACATAGTTGTAGCCACGAAAACAGATTACAAAAAATGCCACTGCAATCCAGTCAAATACGGTGAGTAAAGAAATTGCGGTTTGAACAGCAGTCATGACGACACTCCAACAACTGAGAACAATTGACGCCAATTGTGCGCCGCTTCGGCGTGGCTGAAACGGTTTGCGGAAGCAAAAGCCTTTTTGCTTAAGCCTTCATGAAATTCGTAACTGTCAAAAACAGAAAGTATTTGATCCGCGAGCGCATCTGTATCCCCAAATGGCGCTAGCAAACCATTTTCACCGTGCACAATCAAATGCGAGGGGCCATAGGGTACATCAAAAGCAATCGCGGGACAGGCGTGGCAAAGACTTTCCATAATCGCCAGGGAATAAGCCTCGGCCTGGCTGGTCAACAAGGACAAACCTGCACGCACATACTGAGTTGCGGGGTCATCTGTCCAGTCATTCAAACCAACATGATTCTGCAAGCCCAACAATTCAACCTGTGCCTTCAAATCAGACAGCAGGGAACTTCCCGAAACCGCAAAACCGTAAAAATCAAGACGCGCCTCGGGATACTTCTTCACCACTTTGGCGAAAGCTGCAATCGCCAATTGATGATTTTTTTCGGGGCTGTATCTGGCCATGGAGACAATTCGAAATCTGTTCCGAGTCTTGAACTCCGGAATTGAATTTTTTATCTCACATGAATGACCGATGGGAAATATTTGCCCAGCTCCATATCTCGCAGTGATGTCATTCATTTGTTGATCGGTCAACGTAATGACTGCATCCGGACGCTTGATGTCGTGCAAGATGTCCCTGAAATTGGAGTTGGTCGGACTCGTGGCAATATCTGCCACAGTATGTGTATGGAGGGCGTGAATGACAGGCACCACTGCCACCTGCCCGGGCGATTCCCGATGCAAGTGATCACGCGCAGCCACTGCAGGCAAGTACCAATACCGATTTTTGTCCACGATGAGCACATGTTTACCGCCCCGCTTTTTCAACATGGAAACCAAGGCGTAAGTCAGCCATTCCGATTCACTGTGCAAACAAGCCACGAGCACCCCGGTTGAATTGTGAATGCGAACATCCGATAGCAGTTGTTTTTTGTCGATTCGCTTGTAAAGCTTGGCAATGGCCAATGTGCCATCGGGGCGCAAGTAGTGTTCATGGTTCACCGCGCCAGTTGAATCCAGGTACTGCATGCAACTTAAAAATCCACGGCAATCGTAATAGTCCTTCCTGAACTTCACCCCGTCAGAAAAATGATTGATGTGAATCAGCGCGTCGTTCACAGGATTGCGAACCACGTACATCAGCAGTTGTCCTTGCGGGCTCGTTACGCGAAGATCCCGCCTGCCGGCGACCAGCTGGCTGCGGAGCATTGGATTGTCAAAGAGCGATTGGCCCGTGTTCAGCTGAGTTGAAACCAGCTCCGCATCCTGAAAATAATCGTGAACAGACCAGCACACTGAAGACTCGGGCAAAGCCTTGTTGGCCACCAACTTCTCGATTGACTCATGCAATCGTGGGTTATAGCGACAGGTCAACAACACTGGCCGTACATGCATCTCTTGCTCAAAAACCCGATACCGAAGTAACGCCGCATTCTCCACGCCCGAACGCTGAAAACCAAAGTTCTGGTTCAGAAACCAAAAATTGGTCTCTTGAACTTTGGCGTTCAATCGGGTGTTTGGCTTGACCTGTTCCAGATTCTGAGACAAGGCGCCCCGCATTAAAAATTTCCGGTAAGCCACCAAGCCCGATACATAGTGCTCTACATCATCAATACGCACCCGGTAAGCATGATGCCGAATAAAAAACGAACCATTCAGCGTGTCGGGTTTCGCAAAATACATGGCCCATTCGGGCCAAAAATAACCGGTTGTCAAATAATTGGCGCGCCAGTGCAAGGCTCGATAAAACTTTTCGATGTCCACCTGTGCATACAGGTCGGCAAACTCAGGCATGGCTTGCAAACGCGACAGCATGTGCTGGGCGGCCATCATCAACTCGAGCAAGGTCGGGAAGGTGGTGATGCGTGTCAGCACGAAACCCAGGTGATTTGCGAAATTGCGAATTCCGAACTCAAAGTACTCTCGCTTGGGTCGGTACTGGGTAAGCTCGTTCACGCAGTAGCTCATCCAGTGATCATTCGCTTTCCAGTGACGCGCTTCAATAAAATATTCAAAAGCCAACTCCACCGCTTGAAGCCACCTTGCCCTGCGGGTGATTTTGTACAGACGCATAAGGGCGAATGCAGCTTCACCATCGTAATAAATAATCCTGAATTGTTCTTTGATGGAAAGATCAGGATAGTTAAGCACATGCACAAAGCGGCGAGTGCTCGGATTAAGCATGGCAACCAGGCCTTGGGCCAGTTGCTCCATCAATTCAATGTATTCCGTGGTGCCGGTCAGTTCGGTGTACTTGGCCAACGCGAGAATACACACCGCATTGCCACCCAGCTTGATTTCATTGCCGGTGTCGACCAGAAAGGCCGCCTGAATTCCACCGCTTAATTCAACCCGCTTGATCAACTCCTGCGTCAAACAAAGTAGCGAACGTTCAATCGCAGACTTCAAAAAAGCGCTTTGTGTAACTTCCCATGCCTCAATCATGGCGTAGGTGGAACTTGCATGGCGAAGGGTGTTGTAGGTTGGAATTTCCTTGTTGAAGCATGGAAACAATCCATACACGAACTGGCCGCTGTCCTTGACTTGCCGGGCCAGAAATTCGCTGGCATTGAACACCAGTTGCCTGCAGGAATCTGCATCCAGTTCGGGGAGCGTGCGACGCCCTACAGCCACACCGTGAGGCTCCAGGCCATGCACGATTTCATCCTTACCGATGTAAGCACCTTGCGTCAAAAACAGATACACCGGCTGATCATCACCGTGATTCAACACGAATGGTTGACCATATTTTTTTCGGGCGTACTTCTCAAAGTTTCCAACATGGAGCATTGCAAACTCTTCCTCTGAGCCGCCGTACAACATGGCGTTGCCGTTGAGTTCACCCCACAAGAAAGAATGTTTGAACTGCGGATCCAGGGCGATCCCATAACTGAAGTAATTTCGTTTTGTTGTTGACAGCAGCGCCTTCAGTTCCGCCCAGCTTGTTGTTTGAATTTCGCTAACCCGATCTACGCGTACATGCTCAAAATCGAGCAATGTTTTGCGAAAAGAAGTGGACGCATGGGAACATAGCGCATTCCAGCTGGCTTCAAACGACTGGCCCACAAATGTTTCTACGCTTGCGCGCTCAAGCCCATTGGAAGAAGACAACATCAAGACGCAGGGTTCGTGGTCGCGGGCCGAGCTCACACCGGCAAACCAACTACCCAGTTTTTCAAGTCTGACAGGATTAATCATGTTGTCTTGCGATCAGTCAAAAGAGAATTGATAAAGCACATCCACTGCATTATCCGCACCGGCTCGTGCGATGAAACTCAACTTGCGAGAGTATTGATAATTCAATTTCAGAATACTGGCAGCCGTTGTTACAGATTGATCAAAACTCAGATAAACACGATCGCTGAATCGCTTTCCCAGCGACACAATACGCTGGGAGAGCAAGGGGTCATCCGAGCCAATCACGTTTGCAGAGGCATCTGCACCGGGTGCAATAGCCACCTTGCTGCCCACCGCGCGGGAATCCGCTGCAGTCAGGGACCCAGTACTTAAACTCAAATCATCAATTCCGATCGATTTCGCAATTTTTCGAGTGGTGCTCTCGTCCTCATCACCAAAAATCGCTGCGGCTGCTGTCAGCAACAAAGTGGAATCACGGTCTGCTGAACCACTGCCGCGCCCAAGGATCATCCACGACAACTTTTCAGAATCAGGGACTGCCGGTTCACTCACCAGACTAACCTTGGGTCGCTGTGCAGTGCCAGTTACCTCTACACCTGCCTCAACGGCTACGCCTTTGCGCACAGCACGTACATTCAGTCCAGGGTTGTCCAGAGGGCCCTGGAAATTAACCACGCCGCGCTCGATTGACAGGTCTTGCCCGTATGCGCGGTAGGTACCACTCACTGTTTGAATGGTGCCGGTTGCGCTCAAACGCCGGCCTGATCGGCGCTGCCCACTGCCACCTACCCCTTCAAGCATCACCAAACGCAAACCACCCTCGAGTCGACTTCGCAAGCCCTCCGCATTCACGTAAAAACGTTCGCCCAAATTGGCGCGCAACTGCATGTCTATTGGCAAACCCTGCCCGGCCAGTTCACTGCGACCCTGAATAAACACATCGTCGCCCAAGGTTTGAGGACCACTTTCGGGCATCTCAAAATATGCGCCAAGGGTATCCACTTCCCCCCGAATCTTTAAGGGTTGGCCCTCGACAACGGGTTGCTGCACAGTGACAGTCGAGTTCACCATCATCCATCGGTCAGGGCGCTGCAACAAGGGAACCCTGTCCATGGACAGTCTTATTTCACCATTCAGACCTGTCAAATTCCAGACACCCTCCGCCTTCACTTTCCCGTTGCCCTGAATGAGAGGACCCAACTCTTCGATATAGCGCCGAGGCGGGCGACGGTTGTACACCGTGAATTCAAATGTGTCGACACTGGCCTTGTCGGTGGTGAAATCAACCACCACATTGCCGTCCTCAAGGCGTACTCCCTGGTCCAGCTGAAACACGTCCAGATCCATTGCAAACAAACGCCCCTGAACATCCGGGTTGTTTGCAGTGCCCGCAATCGCCATTGCAACCTGGCCTGTACCGCTGGTTCGAACCCCACCACTGATCATGGGGCCTAGCCAGTTTAGCTCGGTAAAACCTGCGGCCACCGAACCCTGCATGGCTTCATCACCGGCAATTCCCCAGGCTTTGGTTTGCGGATTCTGTTGAACCGGCAGTTTCAGGTTTGCAGTCACCGCACCGAAATCGTCAGCAAGAATATTCAAATCCACACTGGCCGCCTCTCGGTTAAAGTCAAGATTTGCAGTCAGGGTTCGAATATCCACATCCACTTGTGAATCCTCCAGAATCTGCAATCCACCCGACACATGCCGGATATTCACACGACCATCCACCTTGTTGGGATTGGCGAGGTAGGTCCAGTTCACTTTTGCGATCAGGTCTTTGGGCTCTACTGTCAGTTGCTTGCGCAAAATAGGGGACATGCGTGGGAAATAAAACTGGGGCATTTCACCCTCAACCCTGATCTCCCGGTTCGCAAGGCGAAGAATTCTGTTGTTCAATACCGAGGTGTCTTCACCTTTAAGAACGAAATCCGTGAGTTCGACATACCCCGGTGCAAGAACAAGTGGCGCCGGCGCCTGAAGCGAGAAGCTGCGGGCGGGCAACCACATTCCCTCCACTTTCAGTTGGGTAAGCTGACCTTTCCATCCTGAGACCGATTTCGGTTTTTGCAAAATGCCAAACCCACCGGCAAAAGCAAACTCGCCTTTCAATTGACGCAAGCGGCTAAATGGCTGCAAGCCACTGGAAAATACACCCCGTAACTCATGCTGATTGCGAATACCTCGAAGCGTCAGTTTTAATTCATTCAAAGTATTGGTTGCCGCGCCTGGCACCTTCACTTTGCTCGCCACAATGTCACCAACCCAAGGTGAACCTGGCGCTGAACCGAAGTTGAACTGTCCGGACACCGTCTCAATTTGAATGGTGTCGTCCAGCTTCAATTGACGTACGTCCACATTGCCTTCACCCGAGAAGTTTCCGTCAAATCCACGCAGCTTTCCTTTCAATCGCACCGTTCCCGAAAGTGTCATTTGAATCAGTTTTCCGAGGCGCGGCAGCTCATCCAGGTTCAAATCCAAATCCACGAAATCAGACTGTGTTCCGTAACTCCCGTTGGCTTTCACTGTGTTGCCCACCACGTCCAGGTCCAGCAGCACATTGCTTAAGCGCGACAGGCCGCCAGTGGCTTTGGCAACCAGTGTAAGCGGGGCATTGGCCAAACGGGAATTCACCAAATCAAGATTGAATTCACCCAAAGGATCAACTGTTCCAGCCTGTCCGCTTTGAACCAGAACGCCTTTGAAAGAAGCCCTCCCGTTCAAATCACCTTGCAAGAATGGACTGGCATCCGGAACGTAGTTGGCCGGGTTGATCTTCATCAATTCAAGTTGAACATCGGCTGGCATTTTCCCAAGCAAATCCACATGTAACTTCCCGCGGAGTTCAGCTTGCCGGTCGCGAACCAAAAGGCGATCCACCCGCAACTGCGTGCCATTTTTAGTGCCCTGAATAGAGGAAGTCAAGGCGAGTCGCTGAGGCAAACTGGCAAACACCGACGCATCTACGTTGCTTGTCTTGACATCAAAATTAACGTCTCCGGCCAATACATCAAGTGTGGGCGCTTGATCAACCGGCTGCTTCGGCGCGCGCCATTGCATGACAGCACTCGCATTGCCAGCCTGACGTTTTCCGTCGGCGAACTGAAGCTTGTCCACCCACAAATCGAGTTGTCCGGGAAGTTGATTTTGTAGAATCAACCTGAAGCGGGTTTGCATGAAAGCCAGTGGCAAACCCCCAGATTGAACAGTGGAAGGCTGCGCATTTCGAACCGAGAAATCGCCAGTACTTTCGGAGAAATCTTCATTGGGCTCAACGGTTGCCTCCATTGACAGCGAAGCACGCGGTGCCCCATCCAGCCAATGCGAAGGGTTAAAGTTTTTTGCACTCAACTGCACAGTTTCAAATGGGGTTGAGCCCCACAACGTGAGCACCGCATTGGCTTGTACATCCTGGGCTTGATCTGCCCTTTCTCGGTTTTTCCCCTTGGCATCCAGGGCAAGTTCCAAGCGCTCCAGGGAACCTGTTGCAGCCAGCTTGGCATTCAGTAACACATCTTTCAAATAGCGTTGTGCATTCACCGTGCCACTGATTTGATAAGGCTTCGTCAAAGTCATTTCGAGTGTGGAATCGACCTGTGAGTCACGCACAGTCAAGGAAAAATTGTGAACGCTTAACTGTTCCGATTGAACCGAAGCCTTCACATACACCTGCTTCAATTCCTCACCATTCACCAACAATTGCCGCACGCTGAAATTTTGCAAATCCAGATCAACTGGCAGGCTGATTTTTTCCGGCAATACCAGAGGTGTATCGTCTTCAGAAGGCGGTGAATCGACGCGCACAACCTGTGCAGACAAATTGGTGATTCGAATCAATCGATTCAAGGCACCCGACCATTCAATTACAAGCTGAATTTGCTCAGCTTCAACCTTGGTGTCCTCTTGCTGCCATCGAATAAACTCCAGGTCAAACCCTTGCCACAAAGTGCCCTGAATGCGGCCAAACTCAAGTTGTTGGTCCGTATTGGCATTCACCCAGTCCTGCGCTTGAGCAACAGTAAACCGAAGGCCTTGTTCCGAGTGAACCACCCACAAAATTCCAGCTGTAGCAGCCACCATGGCCGCCAGCAGCAATGTACAAAAGGCAAAGAAACCGCGCTTCAAAATGCCACCCCCAGCGCGAAGTGAATTCTTAAATTGTCCTGGTCTGCGGCTTTGGCCACATCGAAAGCGATAGGACCGGCAGGTGTTTTGTATCGCACCCCCACACCAATTGCTGGTTTGGGATCAAAGTCGCTCCAGTTGTCTGATACATCACCCACGTCCGTAAAAACTGCGGCGCCAAGCGGCCCCCCATCGAACCAACGTGTGTACTCTAAACTACCGATCATCACGCGACGACCGCCCACCAAAACACCTTGATCAATAACACCGAGGTCAAGAAAATCGAACCCGCGAAGGCTGTTGGTGCCCCCAGCGCGGAAGAGGTAATCCTGTGGAATATCCCGACGCGCACTGGCCACAACCGTACCAACCTCGAATCGGGCAGAAAACAAATTCTCCCGGGACGGTGACCAAAACTTCTGCACTCGCCCGTACAAACGCACAAAATCCTGATCGGAGGCAAACTGTTCCGCAGCAACAGCCAGTTGACCAAAGGCAATATATCCCTCAGAGGGATTCAATCGGTCGTCAACAGCATTTCTTGTCCACGATGAACTTGCAACCAGGGCCTGAGTTTGTCCGAAGTTGATGCCAAGTGCCCTTCGCTCCTCCAGCTGAAAATTCAGACCCAAACGGAAATCATTGATGCCTTTGTTGAATTCCCTGATCACGCCTACAGAGGAGCGATCCACCTCAAGGTTTGATATTTCCTGATGATCAATTGCAACCCCAACCGAATCGGTAATGCCGCGAGTTGACGGTGGCAGAAATACATCTGCATAAGCCGATTGACGCTTTTGCTCAACCCGAACACCAGTAACAAGCGAGTAAGCCCGATCAAACAAGTTATTGAATTGATAAGTAGCCTCGGTTCGAAATCCGGTGTTGGAGCTGTAACCTGCACCCAAACCCAAACGCTTGCTGTCACTTTCCATCACCGTGACTTCGATTGGAACATTCACAGGCTGTCGATCATCCGCATCAATTTTCACATCAACGGCTGAAAAATAAGTTGTACCTTGAAGTTCTGCCAGCAGCCTTAACAGCCGCTCTTGTTCATATCGATCGCCGGGACGAATGGTGTTGTAACGAGAGACCAAATCTTTGGGGTATTTGTTCAGCCCTTCTATTTGCAACTCGCCAAAAGTAAACACGGGGCCACTGTCGTAAACCACACGCAAGGCAACCGTGTTTTTCTCGGGGTCGACATCGGCAAGACTTTCAGAAAGGGTTGCGGCAGCGAAATCTTTGGCCAGCATGTCTCGCAAAAGACTGTCTTTGCTGGCACTCCAATCCGCTTGATTAAAGGGTTGACCAACCCCCAACAGCCACAAGGTTTTCAGCCGCTCACGGCGCTGCGCAAATTCATCCTGGTTGATTTCGCCATCAAATTCAATATCCACCGAGACAATTTTACTTTGCACCCCTGGCTCGATTTTGATGTTCAGCGGTGGAGCCACATCCTCAGGAACTGTTTCATCAACAATTCGCTGAATGGAGGGGGAAAAATAACCTTCAGTACCCAAGGCATCTCGAATGGCGGGCCGCAATCTCCTGAAGAGTTGCCATGCATCCCCGTTGTCATTCACCTGTGCAGTCAAGCGAATTTGTCGCGTGGACTGCTCAATCAAATCGTTGAACTCAGAAGGGATTTGATAATTCACGATCGGCGGATCAAACTCAGTCACCGTGTCTTGAGCGTAAACCACGCCAATGTGCAGGCCTATTGAACAGCAAGTGGCAAAAAGCCAGCGAACAGCCATGCTTTTGTGGTTAGCCAAAAACTTCTTCATGCTTTCCTGAATGGATTAATCAATTCGCCCCCCCGAGTTAACACTTTGACACCCCGGTAAGGCATCGTGAATTGGTCAGGCTCAAATTGCCAATAAAAAATGTACAAATTTACCTTGTGTCCAACCAATCTGAGCATAAGTCTTAGACCGATTGAAAAAATGACAATCTTTCATCCGAATATTTACCTCCCCCCCCACCAAAATGGGTCCCCCAAGAAGACCAGCACAATCAAAAAATCTTTATTGAATTACATTATTTTCGCGTGGAGCAACCGTAAACCCAAACAACACGCCAAATCAATTATTGCAATAAATAAGCTCAAGAGGGTTATTTTTAATAGGTTACTTCTTATAAATTTTATTTTAATTTAACAATTTAAGTTGTACTGAACAGCGAAGAAAAAAAATTCATACAGATATCCGCTTTCCCGTGAATCCGATCAAATCCGTTGTGAGTAAAACGCTTATAGCAGTGGACGTGCCTAATAAACTCTCTAGCCCCAAGGAAATGTGAATCATGGAAAACGCCAACCCCGACGTGGGAATTATTAAATCGCCAGCCGGTCTGCAGGTAGAACGTGGCGGCAAGATTGTTGAGCTAAGTCAAGGCGATGCCTTGAAATGGAATGACGTAGTAACCAACACCGGCACTCAGACTGTTGAGGTATTGATGCCTGCTGTGTCTGCCGGACATGGTGACACACTGCTGCAACTAGCACCCAACGCGTCAGCAAAGCTGGAACAGATTACCTCCACCGTTGCAGATGGTGCGACCCGAACAGAAGTGGTCGCGCTGAGCGAAGGCGTAGAGCTCTATGACATTGACAATGATGTCAGCTCGGCAATCCTCACCCCATATGAAGGGACAATGTCTGGCCTGGTCGGTGCTGGTTTGTTGGCTGGTGGTAGCGCTGGCGCCGGTGTAGGCGCAGCTATTGGTGGTGCCGCTCTTGGCGCGCTCGCGCTGAGCGACGATGGTGACGACACAGTAACGCCATCGGATGACAGCGATTCAGACTCTGACAGCGATTCAGACTCTGACAGCGACTCCGACTCTGACAGCGACTCTGACTCCGACAGCGATTCTGACTCTGACAGCGATTCTGACTCTGACAGCGATTCTGACTCTGACAGCGATTCTGACTCTGACAGCGATTCTGACTCTGACAGCGATTCTGACTCTGACAGCGACTCTGACTCTGACAGCGACTCTGACTCCGACAGCGACTCTGACTCCGACAGCGATTCTGACTCTGACAGCGATTCTGACTCTGACAGCGATGCGGAAGGCGACACTTCTGGTCTGATCGGCGGTATCGAGTCACTGAACGATGGCCTGGAACAGACTCCGCTTGCGCCGATCACCGCTGTGACAGGCGCGGTGGCCGATGGTCTAACCACCGTCTCGGACGGCATTGCAAGTATGTCCGAGCAAGACCCGACCGGCGTTGCTAACTTACTGGCTGAAACTATTGGCCAACCTCAAGAGGGCTACACCAACGAGCAAGAAGGCCTTGCCGGCACGGTAAGCAACCTGTCTCAAGGTTTGGCTGAAGGCGCAGAACCCACTCCACTGGACCCAGTGGTCGACCCCTTGGCACAAACCTTGGGTTACAGTGAAAATGAGCCAGCCGCGGAAGAAGGCACGATTTCAGCGGCAGCCGCTAACCCACGAGCAAGAAACAAAGGAGAAGTGGACGGCGTGGCCAAAGGCCTGACAAAGGCTGGCAACGTACTTGCATCAGACGAGAGTCAATTGAGTCCCCTGACCGCCGGTATTCTGGCACCAGTGGTTGGCACGAATGACTCTACTTCAGGCTCATCACCCGGTGTACCCGGTACCTTGCAGGATGTCGCTGAAGGACTGACCGACCTGACCAACCCGAACGGTGCATTCGCTCCTTTGGCACCACTCACCAGTGGCTTGGCCTTTGTAGTTGCAGGTGGTGAAGACCCAACTGGTGGACAGCTTCCCGAGCAACTCACCGTCGGCCTGGCTGGTGGCGTGGCTCTTCTTGGTGAGCAAGTAACAGACAACTCCGGCTCTGCCGGCCCAGGTGAACCGCTGGTTGAAACCGTGGGCAACCTGCTCGGTGGCGAACGTGCCGAGGATGATGACGGCGAACCTGGAGAAGGCGAAGAACCCGGAGAAGGAGGCACAACTGGCACACCGTTGGATGTGATCCTTGATCCAATCGCCGACGCTGTTGGTGGAGGAGCCCCATCGCTTCCCGGCTTGCCTGGTGGCGGGGAAGGTGGCATTCCTGAAACGCCACTGTCACCCCTCACAGACGCGTTGATGGAGAACACAGATCCTGCTGTTTTCTCTGAAAACGTGGCAGGCGTTATTGAGGATGTTGCTGCCAACACGCCACTCGAAGCGGTCACAGCGCCCATTGTCGACGCACTGCGTTCGGGTGGTTTACCAGACATGGGCGGTGGTGACGATGGTGAAGAGCCAGAGGAGCCAAACCCAACTGCTGGTCCGATTGAAAGCGCAGCCCAGCAGTTCGTGGACGTTGCTCCAATCGAGATGATCCCAACCATTGGTCAGCCAATTGAAGATGGCATCATCACTGGCGCTGCGGCACTGGACGGCCTGCTGGCTGGCGGAATCCCGGGCGCACCTGCAATCCCCGGCCTGCCCGGCGGTGACGAAGGTGAACCAGGTGAAGGCCCAACAGGCACACCTCTGGACGCAGTACTGGCTCCATTGGCTGATTTGGCTGAAGGTGGATTGCCAGAACTCCCAGGCCTGCCCGGCGGTGACACTGGTGGCGAGACACCTGCACCTAATCCAGAAGCGGGTCCGATTGAAAGCGCAGCCCAGCAGTTCGTGGATACAGCTCCAATCGAGATGATCCCGACGATTGGTCAACCAATTGAAGACGGCATCATCACTGGCGCTGCGGCACTGGACAGCCTGCTGGCTGGCGGAATCCCGGGCGGTGACGCAGGTCTGCCTATCCCGACGGATCCGTCTGCACTGACAGATCTGTTGGGTGGCACAGGCTCTCCATTGGGCTCTCTGCCCGGTGCAGACGATCTGCCAACCATCCCTGGTCTGCCCACTGCATAATCTGCAGACAGCCCTAGAAAAACCCCTCTTCGGAGGGGTTTTTTATTTGAATCCAAATCCCGGTTCAGTGCAGTAAAAATAATAACTTTACCGACAACCCAACGGACATCACCTTATGAGCACGGCACCTCAAATCGGCACCATTGCCTCAAAAACCGACAAGCTATTGGTTCAGCGCCAAGGCGAGCAACTCACCTTGCGTCAAGGCGATGCAATTTTGGCCGGCGATGTTTTACAGAACAAAGATCTGGTCGCCGTGGACATCGAACTCCCTGGGCAGGCTGCTGGCCAAGCCGACTCGCTGGTGACCTTGGCGCCGGAATCAGCCGCACAAATCGCCACAAACTCAACCGCTGAAGGCGGCATGATTGAGGTGACCTCGTTGACAGACGGCGTCGAGCTTTTCGCAGTTAGTGAGGGAACTGATGGTGCTGTTTTACTCGCCGATGCCGGCACAGGCTTTAGCGGATTGGTTGGTGCAGGTCTGCTTTCCGCTGGTACTGCGGGTGGTGCCAGCGGAATTGCCACAGCGATCGGTGGCGGCGTGGGTGTTGCAGCACTTGCCGCCTCGTCTGGCGATGACACCAACGCAGGAGGCACTGCCTTTACAGATGTGCGCGTGGACAATGGCGATGAAACAACAGAACCCGTCGACGATCCCGAGAATCCTGACGAAAGCGAAGACCCAGAAGATCCAGAGAATCCGGAAGATCCTGTCGACAATCCTGAGGAACCGGAGGAACCCATGGATCCTGTCGATGAGGGAACCACTGGCACGCCGCTGGATGCTGTACTCGACCCTGTGGCCGATGCACTCGGAGATACCCCCTTGTCGGTGATTTCCGATCCCTTGTTTGATGCTCTGGGATCTCTACCCATCGGCTCCGCCCCCAACCCCGCAGATGCCTTGCCACTGGACGCCGTTACAGGCAACTTACCAGTCTGAGTGAGGGTTTCTGACATAAAAAAGGCCACAGATGGTGGCCTTTTTTTTATTCAATCCAAGAGAATTATCAATAACCTGTGCCACTCATTCGAATTTGTCGTAACGAATGTTCTCAGCCTTCACGCCCAACTTCGAAAACTTGGCAATTGCTGCATCAATCATCGCAGGCGGTCCGCACAAGTAAGCCTGAACCTGCGGCCAATCCAATTCAAGCTTGTCCAGTTCGTCCGTGACATAGCCACGCGCACCGTTCCAGCTAGAATTGGCGGGCTCTTCCGACAACACCTGCTTGAAGTTCAGTGAACCTCGCCAGCCTTGCTGAATTCGACCAATCTCTTCCCCGGCATACAGGTCGCGCTGGGTACGTGCACCGAACAGATAAACCGCATCGCGCGTTTCACCCGCCCACTTGGCCTGTTCCAGCAAACTCAAAATAGGCGCCATGCCACTGCCACCGGCAACACACACAATCGGCGCTGGCTTCTCACCCTCAGCTGGGCGCAAATAAAAATCACCAAACGGCCCGCTCATGCTCAGCCGGGTTTCTTGCCGGTTGGCAGCAAACAGCCATTCAGTGAACTTGCCGCCGGGCACCTTTCGAACATGGAAAACAAGTTCATCGGCTTCCTGGCCTTTGGGTGCCATCGCAAAACTGTAGTTGCGCGACAGGCTGAATTCTTCAAGTCGAATTTCAGCATATTGACCCGCCTTGAATGGCATGGGGTCATCCAGCGCAACACGCAATTCCACAATGTCGTGTGTCAAATCTTTTTGACCCACGATTGTTCCGCGAGTCTCAACCAAACGGTCGCCGCCCGAAGTCAACTCCACTTCGATTTCGAGGTCAGTTTCTGGAATTGACTGACATGCCAGAATCATTCCGGCCTTCAAATCCTCAGCACTCAATACATAACTGGAATCGGTCAGTTCGCGCACTTTGCCACTTTTCAGTTTGCACTTGCATTGGGTGCAACTACCCACTCTGCAATTGTGGGGAAACCCCAAACCAGCAGACAAGGCCGAATTCAAAATCACCTTGCGGCCTTTTTCCACCTCAAAGCTTTGCCCACCTGGGGCCACACTTACCTTGTGGGTCACTTTGCCTTTCTTGCCCGCCGCTGCGCCACCCTGCAATCCAAACCATTCAAGCAATTTCATGGTTATCTCCCTTTACGCAGCAGCGCGATTCAATTGTTGGCTGGCCTGTTGCGCCAGCTGGGCCGATTTCAAGCCTTTCATTCCGCTTTTCACACTGGCCTCAATCGCCAGTTTTTTCTCTTCCGACGTGGCAAAGGTTTCATCCCAATGGTTCAACAAAGGCGTCATCACCTTCTTGTAAAGCGGGGGCACCAGGGCCAGCAAAATAGTGCCCAGGTAGCCCGTAGGCAACATGGGTGCATGGCGGTAACTGCGCAGGTTCCAGTATTCCTGGTCGGCTTCGGCATGGTGGTGTGAATGACGGGTCAGCGCGTACAGCAGGGCAGTCGACACTGAAGCGTTGGTGTTCCAGCTGTGGCGAGGTTCCACCTTGTCTTCCGGACGACGAACAATCCCGTAATGCTCCATGTAATTCACAATTTCAAGCAAGGTTTTACCACCCGCACTCATGATCCAGAACATCACCACGCCAGCCCAGCCACCGATATAGTACGAGGCAACAAACAGACTCAAGCTCATCAAATTGCCACGCATCATGCGGCTGTGAATCGGGTTCCAAACTGACTGGTTAAACTTGGCCAAACGCTGCTTCTCCAGCTTCCAGGCCGACTTGTATCCACCAATCGTGCTTTTCAGCACAAAGCCATACACATTCTCACCGCGCTGCGCGGTGGCGGGGTCAGCCGGAGTACCCAAATTCTTGTGGTGTCCGTACACATGCTCAATCGCAAAAGATGCGTCGCAAGTAAACGCCAGCATCCAGCGACCCAAAATCATGTCGCGCATGCTGTAGGTGCGGTGGGTCAGCTCATGGCCTACATTCGTGCCACCGGCACCGAACAGGAATGCACCCGCCACCGCACCCACAAACCATTGGTACCAAGTGGTATCAGCTTGCAACTGAAGGCGGTCATAGCCAAATGTTTTCAACATGAAAGCATCAATGCCCAAAACATCCACAGGGGCCACCGCCCAGGTAAAGCAAAGTGTTACCCACATCAAAATTGGTAACGTCAGCCACAACATCAGGTTCAAAAAAAACTCGCCTTCCATGCGGGGCTCACTGCGGTCATCTGGCAGCAAAACATCACCTAAAGCCACAACAAGCACCAAAGCAGCAATGCCGGTGTACATCCACGCCCCGCCCTGCATCATGGCGTGCATCACGCCAATCGCAATCAGCGGAAAAGTGGTGAATTTAAGGTAATGCAACATAGGTGGTCTCCCGTTGATGAATGCCCAATAATTGTTATTGGAGGGGCAAGGTCTATCCCGATGAAAAACATGTTAACGATTGTAAACATACTCGTCAATACCCATCTCCCTAAAATTGGATAAAACTTCCAAATCAAGGATTCATAACAGATGTTCGGGTTTTCGCTATAATCGATCGCTTATGACCGCCAACGCATCAACCATCCACGGCCGCACCCGGCTTATTGAAGCTGCACTGAACCTGAGCTATCACCGGCGAAGTTTCTCCAGCCTCGGCATTCGCGAAATCACGCGCGAGGCGAAACTCTCTGCGCCTGCGTTTTACAGGCACTTTGAAGACCTGGCCGACCTTGGAACCGCCGTTATTCTCGAAGTAGAAAAAGCAGTGCTCGACGCCTTCACCGAGGTTCGAATCAGTACCGCCAAAGAGGCCGACCTCGACATTCGCCCCATGCTCGTCAAACGGTTTTTTGACTGGGCGGCCGAGAATCCAAAACCAGTCGTGGTGGGAGCCTCTGAGGCTTTCGGTGCCCTTGAACGCATGCGCGACGGTCTGAAAAAAACCATTCGGGCGATCAGTGAAGACATTTGCAGCGACAACCGCATTGCCGCCCTGCTGCCCGGTTTGCCCAAAGAGGAAATGATCGAGGTGCTGGAAGTACTTGCCCAAAATGTGCTCTTCATGGCAGTTGAGTACGTCGAGAAACCCGATCAGCGGCAGGCCATTTACGACAAAGCGCTTCGCATTGTGGCTGTGATCTTTGCAGGCGCGCACGCCACACATGCCATGAAACTGGAGCAGGAAAGCAACCAAGCCCCATGATTGATAAATTGAACAACGCTTCAATTTAACAAAAAAGCAACATCGTGTTTCCTGCCCTGTTTAAAGGATTAAACTGTCAACACACAAATTAACATTGTGGTAACAAAAATTCCGAAACAGGAGCCACACTCATGCGCATCGCCATTCTTGAAGACGACCTGACACAAAGCGAAATGCTGCGCTGGGTGCTTGAATCGGTCAACCACAAATGCCATTGCTTTGCCACATTCAAAAGCTTTCAAACCGCCCTGTACCGCGACAGCTTTGATTTGGTACTGCTCGATTGGGTGTTGCCCGACAGCTCTGGCCCCAAAGTCATGCACTGGATTCGTGAAACCCTACACATCAAAGTGCCAGTGTTGTTCATCACTTCAAAAACCGACGAAGAAAACATTGTCGAAGCGCTGAATGCCGGTGCTGACGACTACATGATCAAGCCCATACGTCGTGGCGAACTAATCGCCCGTGTCAATGCCCTGCTGCGTCGCGCGTATCCCGAATTAACAGCCCCAGAGGTGTTTGAAATCACCGACCTGGAATTTCACCCCAAGTTCTCCACCATCGTGCGCCACACCAAGCGCGTGATCATGACTCAAAAAGAATTTGATTTGGCTCTTTTGCTGTTTCGCAACCTTGGCAAGCCGCTGTCACGATCACACATTCAGGAAAGCGTGTGGGGACGCGACACCGATTTGCCCTCGCGAACCATGGACACCCACATCTCCCGCGTACGCTCCAAGCTGGCTTTGCGGCCCGAGCAAGGCTTCCGTTTAACCCCTGTGTATGGCTTTGGTTACAAACTGGAACAGGTGGACCATGAAGGCAAATCCACAGATCTGGCAAAAATCAAACGCCAACTCGCCGAGAACGATTGAGGGCGCATCTGCCATAGCGGGTTATAATGAAGGGTTTTCCGCCCAGTAGGTATTATGGAGCTTTTCGCAGTCGGCCTGAATTATCAATCCGCACCGCTCGCACTTCGCGAGCGTTTGGCGTTTCCGGCCGAGCAATTGCAAGAGGCCCTGCGTGCGCTGGCGCAACGCGTACAAGCCCCTGAAGCAGCCATTCTCTCAACCTGCAACCGCACGGAAGTATATTGCGCAGCCAGCAATATTGAGCAGCTCAAAACCGACTTGCTTGAATGGTTGGCAGTCAACCGCAACATTCCAACCACCGAACTAGGCCCCCACCTGTACATTCTTCCCCAACAGGAAGTGGTACGCCATGCATTCCGCGTGGCCAGCGGACTGGATTCCATGGTGCTGGGCGAAGCGCAAATTCTGGGCCAAATGAAGCAAGCCGCCCGCACCGCTGAAGAAGCAGGTACGCTGGGGCAAATGTTGCATCAGCTGTTTCAGCGCACCTTCTCGGTCGCCAAGGAAGTGCGCTCACATACAGAAATCGGCGCCCACTCAGTTTCAATGGCGTCAGCCGCCGTGAAACTGGCCAGCCGAATTTTTGGAGACCTCAGCAAGCGCCATGTACTGTTCATTGGTGCCGGCGAAATGATTCAGCTGTGCGCTACCCATTTTGCGGCCCAGAATCCAAAAAGCATCACCATTGCCAACCGCAGCGCAGATCGCGCCAACCAATTGGCTCAAACCCATGGCGCCAGCGTAATCGGCTTGGCGCAGGTGCCCGAGCAACTCGCAAAATCCGACATTGTGATTTCATGCACCGCGAGCACCCTACCGATCATTGGGTTGGGCACGGTTGAAGCTGCCTGCAAGAAACGCAAGCATGAACCCATTTTCATGCTCGACCTTGCGGTACCCCGCGACATCGAAGCGCAGGTCAGCAAGCTCGACGACGTATTCCTGTATTCGGTTGATGACCTTAGCCAAATTGTGCAAGAAGGCCGTGAGCAACGCGCCGCCGCCGTGGAACAAGCCGAGGCCATTATTGAATCGCAAGTGCAAGGCTTCATGCGCTGGATGAGCGAACGTTCGCTGGTCCCCACCATTCAGGAAATTCACCAGAAAGCCGACGATATTGCCCAGCTTGAACTTGATCACGCCCGCAAGCAACTGGCCAAAGGCACACCCGCCGACGACGTACTACAGCTGATGGCCCACCGCATGAGCGCAAAATTCATGCACGGCCCCATGCAAGCGCTTCACCACGCAAGCCCGGCCGAAAGGGAAGCCCTGTTAAAGTGGCTGCCTCAGCTATTCAACATTAAAAATACCGACAAATAGATGAAAGACAGCATGCGGAACCGGCTAACGCGCCTTGCCGAGCGCCTTGCCGACCTTGAAGAATTCTTGTCGTCCCAAAACGCCGCCAACGACATGGCGCAGTTCAAGGCCATCACGCGCGAACGCTCTGAATTGCTGCCCGCCACCGAACGCTTTGCGGAATATCAAAGTATTGAAGCCGACTTGAATACCGCGCGGGAATGGCTTTCCGACCCGGACATGCGCGAGATGGCCCGCGAAGAAATTGCCCAAAACGAAGCGAAACTTGCGCAACTCGAAGCTGACCTTCAACGCCTGCTGCTGCCCAAAGACCCCAATGATCATCGCAACGCCATGCTTGAAATTCGCGCTGGTACCGGCGGCGATGAATCTGCATTGTTCGCAGGTGACCTTTTTCGTATGTACACCCGCTACGCCGAACGCCAGGGTTGGCAAATTGAAGTCATGAGCGCCAGTGAATCGGAACTGGGTGGCTACAAAGAAGTGATCATTCGCCTTGCCGGTGACAATGTATACAAGCACCTGAAGTTTGAATCAGGAGGCCACCGTGTTCAGCGCGTGCCCGCCACCGAAAGCCAGGGCCGCATTCACACTTCGGCCTGCACTGTGGCGGTGATGGCCGAACCCGACGAAGCTGAAGTCATTGAAATCAACCCCGCAGATTTGCGAATCGACACCTACCGCGCCAGTGGTGCGGGTGGTCAGCACATCAACAAAACCGATTCCGCCGTGCGCATTACCCACTTGCCCACAGGCCTGGTAGTGGAATGCCAGGACGAACGCAGCCAACACAAAAACAAGGCCAAAGCCATGAAGGTATTGAATGTTCGCCTTCAGGACAAAATTGATCGCGAACGCCAAGCCGCCGAAGCCAGCGAACGTCGCAGCCTCGTGGGCTCAGGCGACAGGTCCGAGCGTATTCGCACCTACAACTTTCCCCAAGGGCGAATGACCGACCACCGAATCAACTTGACCCTGTACAAACTCGACTACATCATGGATGGGGATTTAACCGACCTGATGAATGGCCTGACTGCATTTCACGAAGCTGAACTACTGGCCGAGATCACCGCCAAAGAATGAGCACACTGCCCAAGCCCACCATTGAATCGGTGTTGCAGCAAACACGCGAAGAGACCGGGCTTGCGCCCAGCGAGCTGCGTATCCTGATGACCCACATCACCGGGTTTGACCGGGTCAATCTGGTGACCAAGGGCAACCGTGAACTTCCCATGGACCAACTCAGCGCGTTCAAATCACTGGCCGCCAAAAGGCAGCAAGGCGAACCCATTGCCTATTTGGTACAACAAAAGGAATTCTATTCACGCCCGTTTTTTATCGACTCGCGGGTGCTGATACCCCGCCCCGAAACCGAAGAACTGGTAGAACATGCCCTTGGTTTTTTGCAAAGCAAATCGACTGAAAACCTGCTGACCCGAGTGCTCGACATTGGTTGCGGCAGTGGTGCCATTGCGGTGTCACTGGCGCTTGAAAACCCAATACTTGAGGTGACAGCCACCGACATTTCTGCAGACGCCCTGTGGGTTGCCCAATTCAACGCCAATGAACTGGGCGCGAAAAACATCCGTTTCGTTCAATCTGATCTCTTCGAGAATTTGCTGAATCAAACACCGTCCTTGGCATTCGACCTCATTTGCAGCAACCCGCCCTACATTGAACTGGGGGACGAACATCTTTCACAAGGCGATCTGCGTTTCGAGCCCCAACAAGCCTTGACGGATGGCGGCGATGGCCTGCGCTTTTACCGTGAAATTGCCCAACACAGCCCAAGCCTGTTGCGTGCAGGTGGCGGCGTGCTGGTTGAACACGGCCACCTCCAACAAGAGGCCGTGAAAGCTCTGTTTTCAAAGGCGCCCTATGTGCATGTTCAAGGCCTGCCCGACCTCGCCGGCACCCCGCGCTTCGTGTTTGCTCACATCTAGGCATTGAAAACGAGCGTTTTATACCCACATCCATTACACTACAGGGTTGTAGCAATTCATCCAATTGAAAGGAAGTTCTTATGAGCGCTCGCGATTCCATTCACGAAACCGTCACCAGCCACCCCGTGGTTTTGTTCATGAAAGGAACTGCCCAGTTCCCCATGTGCGGGTTTTCTGGTCGCGCCATTCAAATCCTGAAAGCCTGCGAAGCTGAAAAAGTAGTCACAGTGAACGTACTGGACGACCCCGAAATTCGTCAAGGCATCAAAGAATACGCCAACTGGCCCACCATTCCACAACTCTATGTGAACGGCGAATTTTTGGGCGGCTGTGACATCATGACCGAGATGTACCAAAGTGGCGAATTGCAGGCACTGATTGCCGCCGCCAACGCGTCGACCAAGTCTGAGTAAATCATGAAACCGGCCGCACCAATCGCCGTGCGGCCACTTCCAGGCATCCCATCTTGAGCAGCACCCTCCCCCCCCAATTCAAACAGTCCATCACCGTCGCCATTACCGGTGCAAGCGGTGCTTTGTATGGTTTGAAAATTCTAGACTTGCTGCGTGCTCGCGGCGACACGGAAATTCACCTGGTGGTGTCGTCTTCAGGCTGGCTCACCCTGGCCAGTGAATGCGACCTGAGCAAGGAAGAAATTGAAGCGAAAGCCCATGTAGTTCACTCGCCAAAACAAGTGGGCAACTGCATTGCCAGTGGTTCTTATCCCTCCATGGGCATGGTCATTGCGCCCTGCTCCATGCACACCTTGGCTGCCGTAGCACATGGATTGTCAAATAACCTGATCACCCGTGCAGCCGATGTGGTACTGAAAGAGCGGCGCCGCCTGGTGTTGCTGCCCCGCGAAACCCCGCTGAATTTGGCACATCTTCGCAACATGGTCAGCGTGACAGAAATGGGCGGCATTGTGATGCCACCAGTGCCCGCACTGTACCAGCGCCCTGCCAGCATCGACGCGATGGTCACCGACACCGCCCAGCACGCCCTGCAACTGCTGGGGCTGCCCAATGTGCAGCGCAGCGAATGGCAAGGGCTCAAAAGCAGCAGCTAAAGATTGCGCTTGCCCAGCGCTTTCTCGGGTGATCAATCAACGTCTCGGGCAGTCTTATCCACCTCATTGATCTAGGCTGGCACGTGAAAGCGCTGCTGCAAGTCCTCTTCTGCATCAAGCCCCAACTCAACCAACATGTTGCGCAATCGCTGCGCAGCCTTGTGGTTCGATCGTTGGTGCTTCTTCGCAATAATCAACTCATTTTTCATCGAGTGCTCCCAACCCACCAACTCGGTCACAGTCACCTGGTAACCATGCGCCTCCAGTTGCAGGCAACGCAACACATTCGTCAGCTGGCTACCAAATTCACGGGTATGAAGTGGATGGCGCCACATTTCCACCAAACTGCTTTTACCCAGCTGGCTGGCTTTGTTCTTGCGCAAGTGCGCCGCCACTTCAGCCTGACAACACGGCACCAAGGCCATAAACTTCGCCTGTTTTTTCAAGCCAAATGAAATCGCATCGTCAGTGGCCGTGTTACACGCGTGCAGCGCAGTGACAATATCGACAGTTTCAGGCAAATCAGGGTGCTCCGTGGCCTGCGCCACCGGCAAATTAATAAACTGCATACCCGCTTCAAAACCAAGCTGTTTCGCCAGGGTATTCGACTTGTCCACCAACTCCTGTCGGGTTTCCACGCCGGCCACTACAGCCCCTTCGGGGTTTTGTTTCAAGTAGAGGTCGTACAAAATAAACCCGAGATACGACTTGCCTGCACCATGATCCACCAAGTACAAACCGCCGTCATTGGCTTTGCGCACCTCGTCAATCAAAGGCTCGATAAATTGGGTCAGGTGGTACACCTGCTTCAACTTCCTTCGGCTGTCCTGGTTGATTCCACCGTCTCGCGTCACAATGTGCAACGCCTTCAACAATTCGATTGACTGACCTGGCTTTAGCTCAAGTGTATCTAGGGGGTTTCTTTTGGGTTTGGGCATCGCTGTGGGTTGCTGCGGTGAATTCAATGCGCACAGTGTAAAGGGTTTAAGCTCAACCGGCTTGGGTTCCGATCTCTTGTCTGCCTGTTAACTGCCCGATCGGCTTGGTTTTCAATCTCTCGCCAGAAAACCTGTTGATCCCTTGCTGAGCCTTGCGATGCCTGAGAACGACCCTCCTAAACTGCGGGTCGGGTCCGTTCTCTGTCGCCCATGCTGGGCAACACCGGCCCTG
>Ga0114984_1000011_pt1 | contig 92886 bp, 87 predicted proteins | sample Shrwel1BS1Day1_FD_96987 | JGI IMG/M metagenome (GOLD analysis project Ga0114984, IMG submission 96987) | Subsurface microbial communities from deep shales in Ohio, USA - Utica-3 well 1 S-1-Day1 | ecosystem: Environmental > Aquatic > Deep subsurface > Shale gas/oil reservoir > Produced water/Flow...
CCCTGCCCGCCGGCCACATCGGCTTTCACCAGTTGAAGGGGAATGTTTTTGCTACCGTTGGGCGACACAGCCACTTGTGAGCCGGTGACAAACGAGCCGTCTTTGTGGGCCCAGCGCGCTGGGGGGCCGGAATAGTCGCCAATTTTTTCACCACCTCGACTGCTCAACTCGGCTTTCGGGCCAGCCATGGTCCACTTGTAAGTGGTCAGCGGGTCTTTCTCTTTGCTGCACTGGTATTCAATGGTTCCGCTGGCTTTGGTCTCCAGCACCAAGGTGTTGGCAGTGGCCACCTGAATGAGAGCGGGCAAGCTTTTTTGCGCAGAATCGGTTTGTGCATAAGTAGCTGGCTGTGCGCAAAGCGCGGCCAAACCCAACGTTAATAAACCGGTTTTTTTCATGTGTATTGCCTCGTACTGCATTGTTTCTTCAACTATGTCTAACGTGGGCAAAACCTCATGGGTTTACAACAGGGCTTAGAACACGCCTCGCATCATGTTCACAGCAATGGCAAACACCACCACGGCAAACACTTTTCGAAGCAAGGGCGCCGGCAGAATGTGCGCAGCTTGTGCGCCCCAGGGTGCAAGCAACACGCTGGCCACCACCGTGAACAACAAGGCGGGTACGTAAACAAAACCAAGGCTTCCTGTGGGCAAGCCGGGTGCAGTCCAGCCATTGAATATGAAACCGATGGTGCCACCCAAAGCAATTGGAAAACCCATGGCCGATGCAGTGCCGATTGCATTCTTGATCGACACATTGCACCACACTAAAAACGGCACAGTGAGTGCACCGCCGCCCACCGCAACCAGCGAAGAAGCGGTGCCAATGAAAGTCGCAACGCCCATTTGCCCATTGCGGCCGGGCAGCACACGCCCCGGTTTTGGCTTGTATTCAAAAAACATTTGAAACGAAGCAAGCCCCATGAACAAGGCGAAAAACACAATCAAGAATGTGGTGGACACATGCCGAGCGAGGAAGGTACCAAACAAGGTTCCCAATAAAATACCGGGAATGAAATTTCTCACAACATCCCAGCGCACTGCGCCATGAAGGTGGTGCGAACGCACACTGGAAACCGAAGTGAACAAAATGGTGGCCATGGAAGTGCCGAGGGCCAAACGGAAGTTCCACTGCCCGGGCAATGCGGCCAGCTTAAAAGCCCACACCAATGCAGGCACCAGCACACTGCCCCCGCCCACGCCCAAAAGGCCAGCGAGAAAACCGGCAACAATACCGATTGCAATGTATGCGGCGACAGCCTGCACCGTGAAAATTTCAGCAAACAGTTCTGCGCCCAATTCGGCCTCGTGTTGTTATGAAGTGTGTGAACGCAACCAGTTCAAAGCGCCGTCGAAACTTTGAAACTCAGACAGGGCGCGAGCCTGCACATTTGGAAAACGCTCACGCACCATGCGGGTCAATGTGTTGCCCGGGCCCACTTCAAAATAAACTGTGGCACCCATTTCTGCGGCAAGGTCCAGTGTACGTGCCCACTGCAAGGGTTCCGAAATTTGGCGCGCAAGGCAGTTGATCGCCTCGGTACGATTCTCAACAGGACTGCCATCCAGCGCACTTAGCACTGGGCATTCAAAATTGTTCCAAGAGGCTGCCTGCAATGCGTTTCGATAAGCCACGGTGGCATCAATCAACCACGCGGTGTGCGAAGGCACTTGCACATTCAAATGCACCACATGCGCACCCAGTTCGCGCTCCATGCCTTTGCAAATTGACTTCATCACCGCTGTTGGGCCAGCCAGCACCGCATGTTGTTCGTCATTCACAATGGCCACAGCCAAACCGTGTTGCTGTGCAATCGATTGAAGCTTCTCAAGCCGAATACCTTTCACGGCCATCATGCCGTGGGCAGCGGGTGCGGCTAGGTCCATGCACTGTGCACGTTGAACGGCCAGCGCGATTCCCTGTGGTGGGTGCAAACTACCTGCCACCACATGTGCAGTCAGCTCACCAATGCTGTAGCCCGCGCTTAATTCGGCCCTAATGCCCTGTGCTTTCAGCGCCTGCGCAACTGCTGCGCCCACCGCCACAATCAAGGGCTGAGCGTGCGAATTCATGAAACTCAACTCGGAACTCTGAGACACCGCCAAGGCGTCGAACGGCATGCCACTGAGCAAGGGTGAAAGATGCGGCGCAATCAACGCGTCTGCCAACAAACGTGGCAGCATGTCGGTGGTTTGGCTGCCCTGCCCCGGGCACAGGATGCACAGGCTCATTGCCGGGCCACCATGAAACGCGGCAATTCAGTATTCACCTGCACCAAGGCCTGAATGAACAATGCCGCCGACAGCAAATCAGCACTACCACCCGGGCTTAACCACTGCGATTCAAATTGCGCACACAGATGTTGCGCGCGGTGCTGCCAACCAGGTGCGAACACGCCGCCCTCTGCGAGAAATTGATCCACCCGACCTTGTGCCCAATTCAAGCCCTTTAAGCCACCGCGATGGGCAAGGTTGGTATCCGGCAACTTTCCAATCGTGCACACCAGGGCATGCAACTGAGCCTGCTCTGCACTCAAACCCTCGGACAAGGCCCAGCGAAGTTGTGGCACTGTGGTCCATAACAGCACCGGGAAACCTTCGGCTGCTTGCTCGCGCGCACCGGGCAAACCAAAGGCATCTTTCACACGGCGCCCATGCGTTGGTGAGTCAAGGCGTTGAACCTGGTCTTGCACGCCTGCCAACAATATATTCACGCCCCATTTGGCCGCCACCAACCTGCCTAGGCTAATCGGGTCGAAGCAACCATGTTCACGAAACTGGGTGCCCGCTGCACCCGCCAGCAAACCCATCAGAAAAATGGCACCTTTGTGGGTATTTATACCTTCAGTGGCCTTGAACATGGCTTTCTCGGCGGCCAGCCCATGCGCCTGCAATGTTCTGAATTCTGCGCCCACTATACCGGCGGCAAAACATCTTCCGAAGTACCCCTGCAAAGCGGCAATGCTGCGGTAGAAGGTGGTGCAATTCATGTCAGCGTGGCTGCCATTGTTGCCTGGGCAAACCAAGCCTGGCTTGTACTCCAGGTCCACTTCCTGTCGAAGGGCTTCGCAGGCTGCTGCATCAATTCGCGCGACCAGTTCTTTCATGCAGCACTCCCAAGCGGGCAGATGAAACCGGACCGATAAGTTTCCAGGCCAACAAGTTTTACATCGCGATCTGTTTTTGCCAGCAATTGCAAATTTGAATCTGAAAAGCTTCGAAGTAGTTCACGCCACTGCACGGCATGGCCGCTTGGGCTGAGTACTTCACCGTCCACCTTGAATTCAGGGTATTGGTTTTGAAGTGCATGCAGAAACAGGCACAGCTTTTCTGCATCAGCCCAACTCGATGGTTTGAACAACACATCGAGATCAGAACTTTCAGTGATACACGGCAAACCCGTGAGCACCTGAACTGCACTGGAGCCATACACATGAGCGGCAATACTGTGCTTGGCCAGAAAGGACTGCAATTCGCCCCCACCCAGCTGCCAATGTTGTGGCAACTGTGGCAACACCAAGGCCAGCAAAGGGCCCTGCTGGTGCTTTTCGACACCTTGCTCATTCACCAAAAACGACAAACGCCGCTTGCCCCACGATGCGGGCTCAGCAAGCCCAAGTCGCAAGAAGCCCTCTGGTACATCAGCCTGACGCGCCACAATCAGCGGGTAGTCACCCAGCACCCAGCGGTGCAACAGCGACAAGGCACTGACGGGCTCTATAGGTGCAGGCCCAACGTACTCGGCATGCTTCACGGCATCCAGTTTCAACCACACCAGGTCATGGCGATTAAATGTACTCATTGAGTGCTCACAGGCTGCTCATCAATTCGCCAAAACACGCTCAAGCACCACACCGGCTGCTGTTCTGCCGCCGCGTTCAACGCCACGTTCAATTCGCCTGTCTTTGCCAATTTCCTCACGTGATCTGGCTTGCAAACGGGTGATTGAATCGGCCAGTTGCGCAGCGTAATCGCCTTGCCACACTGCATCCAGGTGGCCCATGCGGAAGTAATTCTCCACCCCGGGTGAAAACACCGGCGACTGTTTGGCCAATTCCTGCAAATGATCCAAAGGAATTTTTGTAATGCGTGACATCGCCGGCAAATTCATCACCTTGATTTCCGCATCGGCCAAGGCATAGCAGGCGTCTGCCATCATGCCAGTGCTGATGTATCCGCCACTGACCGCTTCACCATACACCACGCTCAGAATCACATGACCGCGCTGGCGAGCCAGTTCAACCACCTTGGCCAGGTGCGCCATGTAACCGTTCAAACCCATCAACTCGTCTCGACGTCGAAGACGCTGGCCTTGTGTGTCCAGTAAAAATACAATTGGTTCGCCAGGACGTTGCCTGATGGTTTCAATCACCACACGCGCCATGGTCAGGGCCATGTCTGCACCCACTTCGGCTTTTTCAGAGGTGCCAATCACAGTCACTTCCTGATTGGCAACCCTGGCGCGACCGTAAAAATGATCCGCCTCGAGGTAATCCGCTTTCCAGCCATCGGCAAACAAGGCGTTCAATACCTGGTCCCTGTTCATCGCGTACCCCTTGCTACGTTGCGTGCGCTGTCAGTTGCGCGTACAAATTCATCTGCAGGCATCAACGCCAGTTCTTCGGCGCTGGGTAACCCCAGGCGTTGCCAGATTTCCTTCGCATCCCGGCAGTCACCAAACTGTTCAAGCCGTTGCGTCAACATGGCATGTTCAGCTTCCAGATTCTCAAGATCAAAACCCACCTTGCCGGAATCTAGTGCGGCCAAAGCGGCGTTGCGAAACGCATCCACTTCATCGGCCACCAAGGCTTGAATGTCGCCCATCACATAACGATGCTTGCCACCGCTGACCCGCCACACCAGGGCGCGATCGCGTGAATCGAATTCTTCCACGCCATACACAGTTTCAATCACCTCCGGGCCGGACATGGCCAAGCGCCCTTCTTCGGACATGATCAACACATCGCAGCAACGGGCAATCAAGCCGGTACCACCAAAGCAACCTGCAGCACCACCAATCAAACCAATGAACTGCACACCTTGTGCACGGGCTGCGCACACGGCACGCATAATTTCCGAAACCGCAATCAGGCCGGCATTGGCCTCGTGCAAACGCACGCCTCCACTTTCAAAAATCAGCAGCACTGCGCTGGGCTTTTCCTTAATGGCCTTGGCAATGAGCGCAGTAATTTTTGCACCATGCACTTCGCCAATGGCTCCGCCCAGAAACTCACCTTCCTGGGCAGCGACCAGCACAGGTGCGCCACCCAAAGTGGCTCGCCCAATGACCACGCCATCGTCAAATGCTACGGGTTGTTCCAGCAGCGCCATGTGCGGGCTGCTGATGCGATCCGACGGTTTCAGGATTTCTTGAAAGCTGCCTGCATCGCACACGGCCTGCACACGCTCGCGCGCACTGGCCTCCAGAAAACTATTGGCCATGTTGGTTCTCCCATGCCTCAATGGCTTGATCCAGGCGCAAGCTGACCACAGCGGGTGTTGCGCCCACATCATGAATTTCAATTTTCAAACCGCCTGCATGTTTACGCTCTGCAAAGTCGTTCAACACAGCCCGCCAAATTTGTCCAAATCCGCGTGCTGAAGTTTGAATGTCCACTGAACAATGCGCGGCATCTTCGCCTTTCTCCAACAACACTTCGCAGTTGCCGCTGGCGGTGACGCCCACCAGCACTGCGTCGCGGTTTGTTTGCTGAATCTTGCTGGGCAAGTTGTATTTCAGTTGTTCCATGCTCATGATGAAAGCCCCTTACCAGTTGCGGAAACGGCTGGGCGGATTGTACAAACCACCTGAAGCACGCACCAAGTCTTTCACGGTTTTTGCGGCCAATAAATCGCGTGTGGCATCGCACCGGGCAACGCCCAAATCTTCAGCGCGTTTAATCACGCCTCGGGCACGCAGTTCTTCCACCTTTTTTTTGTCGCGGGCCATGCCCACTTCGGTGTAACCAGCCACGCCACGAATGGCTTGTTCGCGCTCATCTTCGCCACGGCACAAGAGCAGATTCGCAATGCCTTCTTCGGTCACGATATGGGTCACATCATCCCCAAAAATCATCACGGGCGGGTTGTTCAAACCCATGCTGTCGGCCAGGTCCCAGGCATCGAGGCGTTCAACAAATGCTGGCGCCATGTGCTCGCGGAATGTTTCCACCATTTGCACCACCAGCTTTCGGCCACGGGGCATGTGTTTGGGGTTGGCTTGCGCCTCGCGCCCAGCCTTCACCCAGGCCTCGCTTTCATGCCGGCGCCCACGCGCATCAGCACCCATATTGGGTGCGCCACCAAAGCCTGCAATGCGCCCTTTCGTGGCTGTGCTGCTGTTGCCGTAGGTGTCAATTTGCAAAGTAGAACCAATGAACAGGTCGCAGGCGTAGTGCCCTGCTGCCTGGCAGAATGCGCGGTTGCTGCGCATGCTGCCATCGTTACCGGTGAAGAACACATCGGGCCTCGCCGCAATGTATTTCTCCATGCCCAGTTCACTGCCGAAGCTGTGCACGCTTTGCACAAAACCGGCTTCAATGGCGGGTATCAATGCCGGATGCGGGTTCAGCGCCCAGTTGGTACAAATTTTTCCCTTCAAGCCGAGTTGCTCGCCATAGGTGGGCAACAGCAACTCAATGGCCGCAGTGTCGAATCCAATACCGTGGTTCAAACGCTTCACGCCGTACTCTGCGTAAATGCCTTTGATCACCATCATGGCCATCAACACCTGTATTTCAGAAATCTGTGCGGGGTCGCGCGTAAACAGCGGTTCAATGTAATTCGGGCGCGGCGCATGAATGACAAAATCCACCCAATCCGCGGGTACATCCACACGCGGCAGTGTGTCGCGTATTTCATTCACCTGCACAATCACAATGCCATTCTTGAATGCAGCTGCTTCCACAATGGCGGGTGTGTCCTCGGTGTTCGGGCCGGTGTACAGGTTGCCTTGTGCATCGGCAGCCTCTGCAGCGATCAGGGCGACATTGGGCGTTAAATCGACAAAGTAACGACCAAATAATTCAAGGTAAGTGTGAATCGCATTGATCTTGATTTTGCCAGCCGCCACCAGGTTGGCCAGGCGCGCACCTTGCGGTCCGGAAAACGAAAAATCAATTTCCTTGGCAATGCCTTTGTCAAACAAAGCCGTGTGTTCGGGCAAAGCCACCACCGATTGCAACAAGTGCAAATCATGCACCTGTTGCGGGTTCACTTTGGCCAAACACTGCGCCAGAAAATCAGCTTGCTTCTGGTTGTTGCCTTCCAGGCAAACCCGGTCACCAGGCTGAATCACACTTTCAAGCAAAGCCACTGTTTGCTCAGCGTTCACCACCTTGCCGGAACTTCCGCCGACAAGGTGGGAAGCTCGGCCCAACCGGGCCGCCTTGGATTGTTGCCCTTGGCGCCACGCAGTGTTGGTCATGCTCATTATTTTTTTCCTGCTTAGTAGTCGTAGAACATGTCGGGCAAGAACATTACGATTTCCGGGAAAATTGCCAGCAACACGATGTACAACGAAATGATCACGATGAATGGAATAATGCCCCGCAAGATTTCACCGAACTTGATGTCAGGCGCTATGCCGTTGATCACGAACAGGTTCAAACCCACAGGCGGTGTAATCAACCCAAGTTCCATGTTCAAGGTCAAAATAATGCCGAACCAGATTGGGTCGAAACCGGCAGCCAAAATGGGCGGCAGAATAACGGGTGTGATCATCAGGATAATGGCCACTGGCGGCAAGAAGCAGCCCAGCACCAACAGCAGAATGTTCACCCAGAACAGCAAGGCCCACTTCGACATTTCCAGGGCCACCAGCCATTCGGCCATGCTTTGGCTAATTCGCAGGTAGCTCATCACATAGGTGAACAGGAATGACATGGCAATGATCATCATCACCATGCAGCTTTCTTTCGCAGTGCCCGTGAAAATCGCGCTGAGATCCTTCCACTGATAACACTTGTACAGCGCAATCACCAAAATCAGTGCAGCCACTGCACCCACACCCGCTACTTCGGAAGGTGTGCCAAAGCCGCCATACATGGCGCCCATGATCAAGCCAATCAGGAAGAGGAAAGGCAGCAAGCGCGGTAACGCCTCCATCTTTTCTTTCCATGTGAAGTGCTCTTTGTCAGCCACCGCAGCAATTTGCTCAGGCGTTGCAGTTTTCATCCAGGCGTGCCGGTCTTTGGCGAACTTGTACATCACCCACAGCGAGAAAAACACGGCGAGTAAAAGACCGGGAATAATGCCGGCAATAAACAACTTGCCAATGGATTGCTCGGCCATCACACCATAGATAATCAGCGTGATGCTGGGGGGAATGAGAATACCCAGTGTGCCGCCCGCTGCAATCAGACCAGACGCCAATGCGCCTGTGTATCCGCGCTTGCGCATTTCGGGAATGCCCATGCCGCCAATGGCCGCGCAGGTTGCGGGGCTTGAACCACACAGGGCTGCAAAAATGGTACAGCCTGCCACGTTGGCCACGCCCAGGCTACCCGGAATTTTATACAGCCAGCGATAAGCGGATTCATACAAATCCACAGCTGCCCGGGTTTTACCAATGGCTGCGCCCATCAAAATGAACAGGGGGATGGTGAGCAAGGTGAAGTTTTCAAGCTCACCGAAAATGGTTTCCGCAATCAAATGAATATTGGTTGGCGGCATGAAAAAGTACATGATGATGACGGCTGTTGAACCCAGGGCAAACGCGATTGGCATGCCCGAGAACAGCAGAATCATGGTGAGGGTGAGTAGTATCAACCCGATTTCGAGTACACCCATGTTTACGCTCCTTGGCCACTGCCATGACTGTGGTTGGGCAGATCAGGCACTTTGCCTGCAAGGCCTTCAACTACCTGCACAATGAATTGCAAAGTCAGCAAGAACATACCGACCGCCATGAAAAAGTAAGGAATCCACAATTCTGGGCCCCAGGTTGAACTGGTTGTCCAACCTTGATCCCACGCCTCATGACAATACACAGCGGACAGATAGGCCACCAAACCACAAAACAGCATCGACAAAATATCGCCGATCAGAATTCGAATTCGTGATGCCTGTTTGGACATGACTTCGTCCAGAATTTCAATGCCCACATGCCCACGCTCACGCTGGGTATGTGCAGCCGCCAGAAAAGTGGCTGCAATCAACATGAAAATACTGAGTTCAATAACCCAGTCATTTGAAACTTGAATGACATAACGGGTGATCACTTCGTACACCAGCACGAGTGAACACACGAGAATCAGCAATGCGGACAGATATGCCATGGCTTGGTTGATACCACGCACGGTGCCGCTGAACACTCGCCACAAAGGGTTGTTCATAGTTGTCTCCGAATGGAACTTGAACACCAAACCCGCTTCGCCTGGAAAGGGGTTTGGTGCGCTTTTGCTTTACTTAACAGGCCTTACTTAACGGCGGTGGCCATGTCCAACCACTTCTGGCCGTCTTTCACTTCTTCAGCAAAATCAACCCAAGCCGTTTTCTTGGCCACTTCACGCCATGCATTGAAGGTTGCGTCATCCATGGCATAGGCTTTTTTACCTGCTTTCTTCCAAACTTCCGCAGCCATCTGGTCGTCTTTCTTGGACTCTTCGATTGAGAACTTCTCAAGGCTTGCACCCACTTCCATCACAGCTTTCTGTTGTGCAGGTGTCAGGCGATCAAACGTGGACTTGGCCATCAAGAGGGGTTCGAACATGAACCAGAAAGAGTTCTGGCTTGCATCGGTCAAGTGATCACCCACCTCTTCCAGACGGAAAGAAATGATGGATGTACTCGAGGTAACAGCTGCATCCAACACACCGGTTTGCATCGCGCTGTACACCTCGTTCGATGGCACGTTGGTGATAGAACCGCCTGCGCCTTTCAGCATCAAATCCATGTGCTTGGAAGCACCACGAATCTTCACGCCTTTGACGTCTGCAGGTGCCAATACTTTTTTCTTGGAAGCAATGCCACCGGCCTGCCAAATCCAGGTCACCACTTTCACGCCCTTGCTTTCCAGCAGCTTTTCCAGTTCTTTGCCGATGGGCTGACCTTTCCAGCGGTGGCCTTGTTCGTAGCTGGTAATCAAGCCTGGCATCAAGGTAATGTTTACCTGTGGGATCTTGCCGCCTTCATAGGCCAGTGGGTACAAAGTCATGTCCACTGAGCCGTTTTGCAAGGCACCAAACTGCGCAAAGGTTTTGACCAGCGAGCTGCCTGGGTAAATTTCAAACTTCAGGCTGCCATTGGTTTTCTCAGCCACTTCGCGCGCAAACTTGCGCACCAGGCGGTCACGGAAATCGCCTTTTTCTTCGGTGCCGCCTGGGAACTGGTGCGATACCTTGATGGTGGTGGTTTGTGCCGATGCAACGTTGGCGAAACCAAAAGTGATTGCTGCTGCTGCCATACCGGCCACCAGGGGTTTGATCATGAACTTCATGAGTAAGTCTCCTCTCTGCTTCTAATTGAACGCTGTTGAATCAGGTGAGTGATCCACAAACGCTTTCCACATCCGAACGAAATTTCTGGGTTCGTTCAATATTTCCCGGACAACAGCGAGCCGAAGCCCGGGGCATAGGTCTTCAGACCCAATTTCTTTAACATCATGTATGTCGTTGCAACCGATGAAGACAATACCGGCATACCCGCGCGGTCTTCGATCTGCTGAATGGAGGCCAGCGACGGCATTTGCACACAGGCCGAGGCCACAATTGCATCCACATTGGCTGTATTCAGTTTCTTGGTGTGCTCAACTGGGGCCAATGGGTTCAACAAACCCACCTCCAGATTGTTCGACACTTCCAGCGAAATGCTGTCCAGTACCTCGATGCCTTCGTGCTCGATGTAATCCACAACCAGTTGGGTCAGCGGTTTCATGTAGGGGGTGAGAATGGCCACTTTCTTGGCGCCGATTGCCTTCAAGCTGTCGACCAGTGCACCTGCGCTGGTCACCACTGGCGCGGGGCCACCCGCTTCCACAGTGCGGCCATGCAGGCGTTCTTCTGATTTTTTGTGATAACCCAAACCCATGCTCATGATGGCCACCAGGCAGGCATAACCCAATACATCCACGCGGGCATCGGCCAGTTCCAGCGCACAGCGGTCGGAATCGGCATCCATCTTGGCCAACTCTTCCTTGGTCACATGCTGCATGCGCATGCGGCTGGAGTGAAAGGTGAATCGTTCCGCTTCTACCGCTTCACGTGCCCGCAGAATCGCAGGAATCTCGGTTTCCATGGTGGTGTTTGAACTCGGCACAATCTGGCCGATTCTGTAAATCTTGCTCATTGCATTCTCCGTGTATGCGGGCTTAGGTGGCCAACTGGCGAGCCAAGTCCACAAAGTCTTGTGCTACGAAATCGAACTCGCCTGTTTCAACTTTGGGCAGGGGCACGTGTTCGCCAAATTCAAAAGGCCGCATTACATACGCCGTGCGCATGCCCTGCGCTTTGGCTGCACGCAAGTCGCTGGGGTGGCTGGCGCAAAGCATGACTTGCTCAATTGGCAAATTCAGCAGGCCGGCCACGCCGTGGTACGTTTCAGGGTCGGGCTTGTAATGCTTGAACAGTTCCGCCGATACGATGCAGTCCCACGGCAAACCTGCATTTTTCGCCATGGCTGTGAGCAGGGAAAAATTACCGTTTGAAAGCGTGGTGATCGTGAATTGTTTTTTCAGGGCATGAAGGCCTGCCACTGTGTCAGGCCAGGGTGTAAGGCGATGCCACACCTTGTTCAGGTTTTCGCGCTGTTCATCGTTCAATTTGCCCAGGCCAAACTGCTCAACAATTGAATCCAGAATCATGCGATGCAGACTGTCGATGTGCATCCAGGGCAACTCACCCTTGCGCACACGGTCCATGGCCGGGGCATAACCGGCACGCCAGGCATCAGCGAACGCATGTGCGTCGAGTTGCAGGCCCATGTGCTTTGCAATCAATGCGACTTCACGCGCTACACTGCCGCGCCAGTCAACCACTGTGCCGAATACATCAAATGCAAGCGCTTTCACTGCGCTGGCTGCGTGACTCATCCATGTCTCCTGATTCGTTCGCCCGAAACTGATTGTGTTTGGTCGTTTGCTCTCTTATTATTGTATTTAGAGCATCGCATTTTGCATGCGTTATTTGATTTCTTGTATACAAGACTAATGTCGGTCGTATACATTGTCAATAACGCTGATTCATTTTTTTTATCACCCCATGAAGAAAAAACTGTCAGAAGACGTACGGGACCAAATTGAAGAACTGATCGCTTTTGGCAAACTGCCGCCTGGCGACCATCTGGACGAAACCGAGCTGGCGGACCGTTTTGGCGTGTCCCGAACGCCGATTCGAGAGGCTTTGAACCAACTGGCCACCGCCGGTTTGGTTGAACTGCGTGCCCGGCGCGGTGCTGTAGTGGCGCAATTTACAGCCCAACAACTGGTTGAAATGTTTGAGGTGATGGGCGAGTTTGAAGGCATGTGCGGCCGCCTTGCCGCCCGGCGACTGACCGATGATGAGCAGAAAGAATTGGTGGCCACGCACGAAGAATGCAAAGCTGCCATGGCCAAGGGCGGCGATCCCGATGAGTACTACCAGCTCAATGACAGGTTTCACGGCGTGATTTACCGGGGCAGCCACAATGAGTTTTTGATGGAGCAGGCCTGGGGCCTGCGAAGAAGGCTGCGGCCCTATCGCCGCTTGCAGCTGCGGGTGCGTGGCCGCATCCCCACCTCACTGGATGAACACGACGCAATCGTGAAAGCGATTCTTGCCGGTGATGGCAACACCGCGAATGAATTGTTACGTAGCCATGTGATGGTGCAAGGCCAGCGATTCGCTGATTTGGTGGCCTCACTGCCTTTGTTGAAGGCAAGGTCAGCTGCCTGAATCTTTTCTGCCTCGCTCAGTGGTCTACACTTTCGGCCTGGCCAAATCAAAATTGCTGCGGGTGGTGCAATACCCATCACCTGCAAGTTTGCCCACCGCGTCCAGCAAGTCATTGGCAATCAGTCCTGCGCGCAGGGCTGATTCATTCACGTCAACACCCAACACATCCAGCAACATCATCGAGCCGCCCATGGGGCCCTCACCCACAAGTTTCACTTCCCGCAAATTGCATTCGAAACGCACCAGTGCATCTTCAACGCCTGGTGCAGTCACCGCTTTGCTCAGCGACTTATTTAAACCTGCCTTTTCGAACTCATCCACCTCGGGCGGGTAGTCACCGCAACTGGTATTCATCGCATCCACCAGCACATGGCTAACCACGTTTACCACGCATTCACGCGTGGCTTGAAGATTGGTCAGCGTGTCTTTCTCAGCGCGGTTGCGCGGGTTCACCTGCACAACGCACAACACAGGTGGCTTGCAACTGGCCACCGTGAAAAATGAATACGGTGCCAAGTTCGCAATGCCGTTTTCACTCAAGGTACTCACCCACGCGATGGGGCGAGGCACCACTGCACCGGTCAGCAACTGATAATTTTCACGGGGGCTGATTTCTGAGGTGTTGAAGTACATGCAGTGATGACCTCCCTAAACGATTACGCTCTTCAGCGTAACAGGCTGCACAGCCACTTCACCCAAATACACCATGCCTTCCTGAATGGTGCAGGCCAGGTTCATGTTGCGCTGGGCCAGCCCGGCGAGCGTTGCGCCATCTTCCACACTCAGTTGAAGTACTTGCACCTTGTCCAGTTTGTTCAACCAGTCCTGGTTTTGTTTCCACCACACCTCCGCTGAACGTGTGTAGCAGTAAATCACCACGCGGTCGGAACGGCCACAGGCTTTTTTAATTCGGCTTTCATCGGGTTGGCCCACATCGATCCACACCTTGATTTGACGCGTGGGGTCCACTTCCCACACAGCAGCTTCGTCTTCAGCCGACAAACCTTTCCCGAACTGAACGTCTTGCCCGGCGTGCATGGCAAAGGCCAGCAGGCGAACCATCATTCGCTCTTCAGTTTCAGAAGGGTGCAGTGCAAGCGTGAGTGGGTATTGGGCGAAGTGGTTGCGATCCAGGTCGGACACATCCAGTTGAACTTTGTAAACGGTGGCTCGAAGGGCCATGGGGCGACTCGCGGTTTGAAACATTCAAACCGCGATTATCGCTGATTACTGCAGGATTAACGACCCATGCGGCGCAGGGCAGCCGTGGAGAAGTCAGCAGGCGAGTACTTCTTGCCAAACTCGGCAAACTTTTCTTCGTTGGTCAAACCACCCACCAGGTAGCGACGCGATTGAAGGTCATAGATAACCTCACCCGCAGAAGCGAAAGCTGGCGCGTGGTAAGCCTGTGTACCGTACACCTCACGAACACGCCAAAGGGTATTTCGGCTGTCGTACTGGTCCGCGTGCAACACACCCCATGAATCTTCATCGATGTAGAACACGCGCTTGGCGTAAATGTGGCGCTTGCCGGGCTTCAGGTTGGCCTCTACCACCCAAACCCGGTGCAACTCATAACGCACCAAATCAGGATTCACATGGCTTTTCTGAATAATGTTGCTGTACTTCAGTGTTTGATCAGCCAATTTGTAGTTGTTGTAGGGCACGTACATTTCTTTCTTGCCCACCAGCTTCCACTCGTAACGATCGGGGGAACCGTTAAAACCGTTCAAATCATCGTTGGTACGCAAGCCGTCTGCGCCAATACCTGGTGAGTCGTAAGCCAGCTCAGGAGCACGAATTACGCGGCGTTGCCCAGGGTTGTACTGCCAGGCCAAACGCGGCTCAGCCACCTGATTAACAGGCTCATGAACCAAAGCGACCTCACCAGCTGCGTTGGCTGGTGCAGTAATCTGGTTCATGAAGTACAAAATTCGGTTGGGCTCTGGGCTGTCCATGTGAGATGCCAACGACACAGTCTCAATTCGCTTGCCCACTGTGAATGATCCATCGGTCTGAACCGGGAAATCCGCCGAATAGCGAGTGAATGAACCACCCAAATCACGGAAGTTGTGATTCCAGATCACCTCTACGCCACTCTTGGGCACCGGGAAAGGAATGTTGGACTTCTTGATGCCTTCCACGCCATTACCACCATCGACCAGCTTCACATTCGGTGCTTCGGCTTTTGCGTTGTCATACACCGACTGGCGATACCCGGCTGTGCGATGTGTTTTGTACACATTCATCTTGTAGGTGGGGTAACGCTTCATCATTTCCATCTGGCCCGGCGTCAAATTGGCCGCGTACTGCGCCATGTTCGCCGCGCTGATGGTGAACAGAGGCTTCTCGTCGGCGAAAGGGTTAATGTAGCCCTTGTCTGGGTCGAAGCCCTTGGGCGGCGTAACTAAACCGCCTGTCCAATCAGGAATGGTGCCCGCGGCATTGCCTTTTTTCTCAGCACCCACGGGGGTTAAGCTTTTGCCCAATTCAGACAGGTCATTGGCCAGCGCTGCGCCACTTCCCAAAATGATTGCTGCGGCCAGCAAACCGTGTTTCAACTTGTGCACTGCCATTTCATAGTCTCCTCAAGAATGAGTGGTTATCGGTTGGTGTTTTGATCTTGTTCACACAGTGCGAACACCTCGCCACTGCGATTGCTTTGTGTAAAAACGTTTGGGTCGCAATAAATGCCGACAGGCGCGAAATCTTTCATGACATCTGCAAGCGGCTTGCCCTTCTCCACATTCTGTATTGCCTCGGCAAATTCAGGGTTGTGCAGCATGTGGCGGTACAACAGCAGTTGATCAGGATATGGCCCCCAAGGCAACCACAAGAATCCGTTCTCGGGCGTGGCATTGGCCGGGCGATCAGCGGGATCGGAAATCACCACCGTGAAAAATCCTTGATCATCCAGCGGCACCTGATAATCGGCCGCGCAATCGGTGAAGCGTTGGGTTGCAAATTCATTGCCACACAACGACCAGTACCGCAACTGCTCCTCACCAAACTCGACACCTGGCTGGCCACGGTAGGTGGGCGCTTTTGCTCGAACCATTCCTATACTGCCATAGCTGCGTGCAAAACCGGTGCTTGTATACGCATTGTGCACATTGCTTAAAAAGCCACCTGAGCCTGAATCAACTCGACCACCCAGCATGCTGGTGTCTTGCCCGGTCACATTGCCTGCAATTCGAAATGCGGTGTCACCCAGGCTAAAAAACTTCAAGGTGTTGGGCGGATTGGTGGCGGTGGGGAAAGGCAAAGCCAGTTGATTGGGGTAGTCCAGACCCAACAATAGTTCATTCAAACCAAAAGGTGGAGTTGCTCCTCCAGCGCTGGGCAATAGGGGTTCGACACAATTTGGAAGTGTTCCCAATTCGCGGCTGCCATCTGCAGTCTCTAAGGTAAGTGTGGGCAAGCCCACGCCACCGTCGAAAAACTCGCCGGTGTTCGACACATAAACCCGGTAAATAAACACGGCCAGGGCATTTGGAATTTTCAGAGGGCCAAGGCCGATCTCGCCCGTGTAAAACGTGTTGGGCTTGCGTTGCACGCCCGGATTTTGAGTAGGCGATGGGCCATATTCCAGGTAAGCCGTGTAAGCGCCACCTGGCTTGGCACCCTTGCGCGCGAAGGGATTGCCCTCGCGACCTTTTTCTGCGGGCGTCAGCTCAAAGTCTGCCACCGCATCCGTGGGCCGCAGCGCCACATCGTAAGCATTGTAGGAAAAGTAACGTGCATCCGGGTAACGGCCGTCAATTCGCAGCCTTGTTTGCGGCGAGACAGGCGCAGCGGCCACCCAGTACTTGGCTTCGCTGTCGGGAAACGCAATATTCGCTTTGTCGGGATCGCTGGCTGCAATCCAGCCGCACCCCAAACCCAGGGGAGCTTCGCTGCCACCCATGGCCCTAGCCAGCGATTCACTGCTGAGCACGTTGCTGCTGGCCGCGGGCGAAGCGCCAGAACTGACTGTGGTACCTGCGTCTTCAGACGAACAGGCACCCAGCAAGGCAAACGCTGCACCTGCAACCACCGCCGTGAATACTTTTGAAAGTTTCACGCATGTCTCCTGATTTTATGGTTATATTGTATTTAATCACTCTAGATTAATACTTTGGTATTAAATCAGGCAAGCGGAAATTTACTCACAAAAACAAACACATGAACAAATCTGCCGACGCCGCACTTGTCATTGATACTCGCGAACAGCTGTTACGGATTGCGTTGAATGAATTTGCACAGCATGGCATTGAAGGTGTCACGTTGAGCAAAATTCGGCAGCTGTCAGGCCAGGGCAACCGCTCGGCAGTGCACTATCACTTCAAAACCAAAGATCGATTGGTGGAAGAAGTGGTGGATTTTGTGACAGGTCAGCTAGATGTGCACTGCAAGCAGGCTCACACCGAATTTGCCCGGGGCGCGCCCGAACACAAAGAATGGACCCGCCTGTGCGAACTGATTTTTGATCCCTTTGTGCAGCTGTTTTCAAGCGGCGAGACTGGTGCGGTGTGCATACAGTTTTTGTCGCGCCTGACCTGGCAAACCGGCGAACAGGGACAGCGGTTTCTGACCCGCTACTTCAACCCCTACATGGATGTGTTTGCGCCCACTTTGCAACAAATTTTCCCGCAATACTCTGAGGCACAGCTGCGTTTTAAAGTGCATTTGGCCGTGAATACGGCCATTCATGGGCTGGCCGACTTTTCAATGGTGATGCACGATGAAAGGCTATTGCCCTTGGTCAACCAAAGCGGTGGTCTGAAGGAAATGCGCCGACTGTTTCACGAATACATCAGTGCGGGGCTTCGCGGCAACACCCGTTCATAACAGCCGGTTTTGGCGCATGGCATGCAAGCGTGCCTTGCCAAGCCTTAGTGATTCCGCATTGTCGACGATAGGCGTTGGGTAATTGGCAGTGCCATGTTCCGGCAACCAACGCTTCACAAAATCGCCTTTGGGATCTTGCTCGGCCTGTTGTTTCAAGGGGTCATACACCAGCATTTGCGAAAAGTGGCTGGTGCCACTTGCAATGCGAACCTGCCCGTAGTGAATGGCGGGTTCGAAGTCGAGAAACTGCTGTGCCAAAAACAAGGCCACAGGCTGCCAGGGCAGACCCAGTTGCACGCACGCAAACGACACCAACATGGCCCTTGCCCGCATGTTCAGCCAACCCGTTTGTTGCAAAAAGCGCTGGCAAGCGTCTACGTAGGCAAAGCCTGTTCGGCCCTGCTGCCAGGCATTCAAAAATTCCTCATTCACTTCCGCAGGTTCATCGCAGTAAAAAGCATCGGTTTCCAAACCCGTGTGGTTTTCCAGCTGCTGCAAATAACCTTGACGCCAAATCAGCCTGTCCACATAAAACCGCGCAGCATCTTCAACTTTTGCAATGTAGGTCGCATCACCCTGCCCATGCACCCTGTTCACCAAGGCGTTGAGTTTTTGCAGCACCTCGCGGTCGCTCACCACACCGTACGCCAGATAAGGCGACAAGCGCGAGCAACCATTCCATGCTTTCAAAGGGCTGGAAATTGAGAAGGGATAACTTTTCAGTTTTGCAGATGTGAAGAATTTTGCGGCCACTGCACGGGCCTGCGCACGGCCACCTTTCATGCGCAGTGGTTTGTCATCGCCTGCAGCCAGCGGCACCCTGGCACGGTTGAATTCAACAGGGGGTTTGGGTGCGAAGAAGGCCTGCAAATTTCGCCCGGCCGGGTTTTTGATTTCTTCTTGAGCGGCCCGGTCCAGGTAAGTTTGAAAATTAATTTTTTCAGCAAACGGATTGGCCATGAAGGTGCCACGCTGCACATTGTTTTGAGGCAATTCATGAAGCGCCACACCCGTGCTTTTACACCATGCCGCCACGGCCTGATCGCGTTGGTATTGTGCAAGCTGCGTGGTCTCCTGGTGTGCCCACACGTGGGTGAATTTGAACTGTGCATGCAGGCGGGCCAACACATCAACGGCCTCGCCCAATTCCTCATGAAGGTAGCCACCCACATCGCGCAACTGCTGATGCAAATCATCCAGGCATTCATGCACAAACAACTGGTGTTGGCGCGCGGTGTGCGCATCTGCAATTTGGCTGGGTTCATGAATGTACAAGGGCAGCACAAGCCCGTGGTGCTTGGCGTTGCGCATGGCTTCAAACAGCGGCAGGTGATCGCTTAAACGCAAATCCCGTTTGAACCACAACACCTGCATACTGCGTTCCTACAACTTTAAAGCGGCTGCAACACCCCGGCGGCCAACAGCGCCAACACCACAACACCCAGTACCACACGGTACACCACAAACAGGCCGTAGCCACGGGTACTGACCAGCTTGAGGAACCACACAATGACGGCATAGCCCACAAAGAATGCAATGAAGGTTGCCAATGCCGTGTTGGCTGGGCTGACCGGGCCGGCCACGCCCCAGCTTTTGTACAACTGGTAAAAGCCGGAGGCAAATACCGCGGGCACCGCGAGCAAGAAGGAATAACGCGCGGCTGCCTCGCGCGTGTAGCCCATCAGCAAACCTGCGGTGATGGTTCCGCCTGAACGGCTCACACCGGGAATGAGAGCCAAGGCTTGCGCAAAACCAAACACCATGCCGTCGCGCCAGGTCATTTCTCTCAGCTCGGTATGGCGCCTGCCCACTTTGTCGGCGAAACCAAGGATGAGGCCAAACACAATCAACATGATGGCAGTCAGGTACAAATTGCGCAGGTAGGTTTCAATCAGATCTTGAAACAACAGGCCCAAAACAGCGATGGGCAAGGTGCCCACAATGACCAGCCACCCCAAACGGGCATCTGGACTCATTGGCACACCACTGACGGCCTTGCGTTTGAAGGACCCACACCAGGCCAGAAAAATTCGGGCGATATCGTGGCGGAAGTACACCAGCACCGCGAGTTCGGTTCCCAGCTGGGTAATGGCCGTGAAAGCTGCACCGGGATCAAGGCCTGAGGGCAACATCGGGCCAATAATGCGCAAATGCGCACTCGATGAAATGGGCAAAAATTCAGTAAGCCCCTGGATCAGCCCCAAAATAACGGCCTCAAGCCAACCCACACCGTTGCCGGCAAAAAACATGGTGAATTCCCGGTAAATAGATCAATAAAGGCCGTTTTCAAGCCAAATTCAATGCGAACTATAGCAAGCCTGAATGGGGGAAAACATTTTTCTGAAGGGGAAAGAGGCCTGATATTTAACAAATGATTGTGTAACCCAACCGGGATAATGAGGAAAATCAAATAGAAAGGCTTGGGTATGGATCATCGGAAAATTTATGTGACGCAGCCAGCGCTGCCGCCGCTTGCGGAGTTCATACCCTACCTGGAACAGATTTGGGACAGCAAAACGCTGACCAACAACGGGCCATACCACCAGCAGCTTGAAAAGGCGCTGTGCGAGCATTTGGGTGTGCCTTTCATTTCCCTGTTTTGCAATGGCACCATTGCTTTGATGACTGCGTTGAAAGCCCTGCGCATTCAAGGCGAAGTGATTACGACCCCCTATTCATTCGTGTGCACCAGCCACTCGCTGCTGTGGAACGACCTGCAACCGGTGTTTGTGGATGTGGATCCCGTCACCCTGAACCTGGACCCCCGCCGTATTGAAGAGGCCATCACGCCGCAAACCAGTGCCATTTTGCCAGTACATTGCTATGGCCTGCCCGCCAACACCACCGAGATTCAACGCATTGCCGATGTGTATGGCCTGAAGGTGATTTACGACGCGGCCCACGCCTTTGGCGTGAAGCAAAACGGCGAGAGCATTTTGAATGCTGGTGATTTGTCAGTGCTCAGCCTGCATGCCACCAAAGTGTTCAATACCTTTGAAGGTGGAGCCATTGTTTGCAAAGACGCCAAGACCAAACAACGCATTGATTACCTGAAAAACTTCGGCTTTGCCGATGAGGTCACCGTGATGGCACCGGGCATCAACGGCAAGATGAGCGAACTGAATGCCGCCATGGGCATGCTGCAATTGAAGTATGTGGACCAGGCCATTGAAAAGCGCCACCGCATACAGGCCCTGTACCGCGAATTGCTGGCCAATGTCCCCGGAATCGAACACATGGCTGTACCCGAGAATGTGGAATGGAACGGCGCTTACTTTCCGATTTTCGTGAATGCCCACTACCCCATTACACGCGACGCGCTATACGCCCGTTTGCAAGAGCACGGTGTCCATGGTCGCCGCTATTTTTTCCCATTGATCAGCAGCATGCCCATGTACCGTGGTTTGCCCTCAGCGGCGCCACGCAATTTGCCCAATGCCCACAAAGCCGCTGAACAAGTGTTGTGCCTGCCGATTTACCCTGACCTGCCACTGGAAGATGTGGCGCGCATTTGCGTGATTATCGACGAGGCCAGCCGTGGCTAAGGTGCTGTTGGTCGACACCAATTTCTCGTCAGGACCTATCCTGAACTACCTGCGCAACGCCGGGCACACGGTGATGTTTGCGGGTGGCAAGCCCAACGACTTTTTGGCCAAGGCCACGCCGGGTTACCAACAACTGGATTATTCCAGCCCCGCCGCCCTGGCCGATTTATGCACCCAACTGGGCATCGAGTACCTGGTGCCGGGTTGCAATGATCGTTCGTATTACTCCTGTGCAGAAGTGTCGGAAACCTTGCACTTTCCCGGCATTGACCGCCTGGAAGCCACGGAGACCATCAACCACAAGCAGAAGTTTCGCACCTATGCACAACGCGAGGGTTTGTCGGTGCCCCGCGTGTTTGGCAACGATGAAACACCCGCTTGCGCCGTGATTGTAAAACCGGTCGATGCCTACAGCGGCCGCGGCATTACCGTGGTGCAGGCCGGCGAAACCAGTCAGTTGCACAAGGCAATTGGCACCGCCAAAGCCGAATCGAGAAGTGGCGATTGTTTGGTCGAAGAATATGTGGACGGCCAGTTGTACAGCCATTCTGCATTTGTAGTGAACGGCCGCGTGGTGCAAGACTTCGTGGTGATAGAACATGGCTCGGCCAATCGTTTCGTGGTTGACACCAGCCACCTGGCCATTGATTTTCCGGTGGAGGTTCACACACGCATTCGCCGTGAAATTGAACACTTGGCCCAAAGCCTGCGCCTGTGCGATGGTTTGGTGCACACGCAATTTTTGCTGAAGGGCAATGAATTCTGGCTGGTTGAAATTACCCGCCGTTGCCCTGGCGATTTGTACAGCCAGTTGATTGAACTTTCAACCGGGTTTCCCTACGTGGCCAGTTATGCCAAAGGGTTTTTGGGTCAACGTGCAGCACCTGGCCCTTTGAAGCAACATTTCATTTTGCGCCACACACTGACCCTGCCGCACGAAGGCTTGTTGCAACACCTGCACTTTAACCACCCGGTGCACATGGAGCGTTGGGTCCCCATTGCCGCCACTGGCGACTTTATTGCGCCCAGCCCGGTGGGCCGCATGGCCCTGCTGTTTGCACGTTGCACCCACGCGGCTGAACTTCAAACACTGGCCAGCCTTGCCACACAGCGCAGGCTTTACACCTTCAATGGTTAAAGCCCCACGCAAAGGACATTGAACATGAGCAAATACAACGCACTGAAACCGCTGCACAAACCCATCAGGGTCGCCATGATAGGCGGCGGCGTCAATTCAGCCGTGGGCCGCGTGCACGAGATTGCCATGAAAATGGACAATGAATTTGACCTGGTGGCCGGGTGCTTTAGCCGCAATCCGGAATTCAATGCCGAATCGGGCCGCCAGTACAATGTGCAGGCCAACAAACTGTACCCCAGCGCAGAAGCGCTGATCGATGCAGTAGCGCACGAAGTGGATGCGGTGGTGATTGCCACGCCGATCAAGTCGCATGCTCAGTACATTCATTTGGCACTCGACCACAACTTGCGGGTCATCTCCGACAAGCCCCTGTTGGCCAATGTGCAGGAATGCAAAGAACTACTGGCCCGTGTCCAGCCCGACAACACCCAGGTGTTTTCAATTTTCAATTACACCGGCTACCCCGCGGTGCGCGAGATGAAACGCCGCGTGGAAAGTGGTGCCATTGGCAGCGTGTTCAAGGTGATGGTGGAAATGCCGCAAGACTCCTACATGCGGCTGAGCAACCAAAACAAAACCCACGCCATTCAGGCCTGGCGGCTTGAAGACGGCGACATCAGCTGTGTGTCGCTCGACCTGTTTGTACACCTGCACAGCCTTGTTAATTTTGTGTGCGGCAACACACCACAAGCCGTGAATGCCTGGCAACGTGCAATCACCAACGTATCGCCTGGGCTCATTGATGAAGTGGATGCTGTCATTCAATACAGCAACAACCTGATGGTCAACGCGTGGTACGGCAAAGCCGTGTTGGGTTATCGCAATGGCTTGCGCATACGCGTGTTTGGTACCAAGGGCAGTTTGCAATGGCATCAGGAAAGCCCGGAAATGATTGAAGCCGCCGATGAAGCAGGTAACCGCATGCTGCTTGACCGAATTTCAACCGGCAGTGAAATAACCGCACAGCCCCGCTACAACCGCTTCAAGGCTGGCCACCCCTCGGGTTTTATCGAAGCCTTTGCCAACTACTACGCCGATATTGCGCAAGCCATGCGCGATGAAAAGCTGAATGCCTACACCTTGTCGACTGGCGTTGCTGCAGAAGGCCTGGCCTTGAGCCAGGCGATTGCACAAGCCTCGGCCACTGGCCGCACCGTTCCACTTTAAGTTTGAGATTGTCTAAACCATGACCACAGCCAGCCTGGAAGAACAACTACAACCGCTGTTTGATGACATTGATGCAAAACTGCAAAGCATAGAGAGTGGCGTATTCATTCAACAGCAGGATGCAGAAAAAACCATTAACCAATTGGCCGTGCTGGTGAATGAGTGCGGAAACAATCCGTATGCCAGCCTGATGCAGTTAAACGTGGTGGGCACCACAGAACTGTGCACAAGGTTTGCCGCGCTGTACGTGAATGTACTCACCGATCTGAAGCACGCCCTGAGTTTGAACAGCCTGTTGGTGCTGACCAAACAAAAGCGCTTCATGAGCCATGTGTTTGAAGTTTCCGGTTATGGCAACAACCGCGCTGTGCTCAAGCTGTTGTTGAACAAGGCACACGAACGCAAAGCCAAACAACTGACGGATAACCCCGCCTTGGTGCGCGCCCTGCTGCTGGCCAGCGTGGGCGACCTGGACCCCGCCGACCTGGTAGAACTGACTCTGGAAAGCACGGAAACTTCGGCCCTGTTGGCGATTGGCCTGTTGCTCGACCGCCTGCCCTTGACCGTGACAGGCGATGCTGGCCGCACATTCTTGCTGGAAGAGTACAACCCCTATGGCGCACTGCGCCCGCTCGACCAATATCGCGCACTGATATCGAATATCTGGATGCTGTGCAGCTACAGCACCTCACCTAAAAAACATGAAATCAAAAAACACCTGAACCAGTGGTTCAAACGTGTGCACAAGGCCAAAGGCATACAGGCCAAACCTGCTGGCAGCGTGCGTCACACCGGGAACATCGACAACAAACCCGTGATGGTGGTGATTGCAGAAACGTTCAAGTCGGTGCACGCCATGTACCGTTGGTATGCACCCATGATCAAGCGCCTGAAACGCGATTACTACCTGGTCATGGTGTCAATGAAAGCCGATGTGGATGATCAATCCATTGGCCTGTTCGATGAGTTCATTGAAATACCCGAAGAGGAAATGAACTTGCAACCGGTGTTGAACCAATGCACCCCCGACATTGCCTGGTTCATGAGTGTGGGCATGCGCTCTTGGGGAATTTCACTCGCAAACCTGCGCTGGGCCCCACTTCAAGCCATGAGCTTTGGCCACCCGGCCAGCAGCTTTAGCAGCGAGATGGACGTAGCATTTGTGACCACCCGTGTATTTGGCGGCTCCGGCGTGGTGAATGAAAACATGTTGATTCTAGAGAGCGAAATTGGCAATGTGGCCGAGGCCCACAAAGACTTGAAACTGCCACCACCCCCAGTGCTGGATGACGCTGTGGTGTCGATTGCGGTGCCCTGCAACACCATGAAGATCAACCTGGGCTTCATGACTGCGCTGAAGGAGATTGAACGCCTCTCGGCCAAGCCGATTCGCTTCACCTTCTTCCCCAATGAATATGGTGTTGGTCACCTTTCAACCGAGAAACGCCTGCGCAGCTTCTTCCCCACCGCCGTGGTGGCCCGCCGCACGGGTTATGAAGCCTACCTGAACATGCTCAACCAGCACCACCTGGCACTCAGCCCCTTCCCGTTTGGCAACGCCACCAGCACCATCGATTGCATGGTGTTGGGCCTGCCTGTGATCAGCCTGATCGGTGCCGAACCCCATTCGCGCAGTGACTACGACATTTTGGCTTCGCTGGGACTGGCTGAATACTGCGTGGCGGATTCAGTTGAAAACTACGTGCATGGCGTGGTGCGTTACATCAACGAGCCGGGCCTGCTTGAGGAATTGCGCGCCATGGTGGCATCCAAACAGTTCATGGATTTGCACCAGCAAAACGAAAACGAATTTTCAGATGAAATGTGCAAGGCCTTGAACTGGGCCTATACAAACCAGAATGAAGTGCGTGGGCCGAGGGGGTTGGTGATTGAAGGGGCCGGTAGGTGGGTAGCGTGATTATCAATAATTAACACTCAATAAACCCCCTGGCTCCACCACCGTTTTCGGCCAGTTTTCAGCCTTTTGAACAGGTTCAAAACCGTGTTCAACAATCCACTGCACCGCGCGAATGACGCCAGCGTGGGTAATCCACAACTCATCGTTCTGCACGCCACTTAAAGCCTTCCCCACGCGCTGCAACACCACGTGTGTGCTTTCAGCACCGCCAAAACAATGGTGATCAAAATCAGCCAGCCAGGCGTCGAATGCGGTTTGTGGAATTGCGTCCCAAGGCTGCATTTCCCAGCAACCAAAGTTCATTTCATTTAAGCGGGAATCTACAATTGCGGTGGGGAGATCGGGCCGTAGCGCCGCCAAATGGTTTGCAAGTTGTTGCGCGCGCAGCAGGCCTGAAACACGCACAGGCAAGCCTAGCGGCAATTGTTCTGCTGCTTGCCGGGCCGCTTGCAGGCTGGCCGCATCATCGGCCAATACATCGCTAGCGCCGTAGCAAATTCCTGCAGGTAACAGCACCGGGGCATGGCGAACCAACCACAGCTTCATGACACAGCAGCCAGCGGCCAAGCCAACAACAAGCCCAGGTAAAAAACCACTTCACACACTTGTTGTGTGGCCCCCAAACCGTCGCCAGTAAATCCGCCCAACCTGCGTTTTAGCAAGCGCCACATATAACCCAGTGCCAATACGGCGCCCAAAGCAGCTGCCCACCAGGGTGCGCCCGGTGCAAGCGCATACAACACGCCAAAAACCATTGCAGCCCACACCGTGGCGACCGCTAAACTACGGTTGCCAATTTGATCAGCCAGTGGCTTTGATTTGGATTGATGTGTGTCGCCCACATGCGGCAAACTGCGAATAATGAACAAGGGCAAGAAGCGCGACGCCACATGCGCACCCAACACGCCCACCGCTGTAATCGGCAAGGTTGCGATTTGCAACAACATGGTCAGCAGGCTGATTTTAAGCAACACCACCAGCACCAACGCCAGTGCGCCATAGGTGCCCACCCGGGAATCTTTCATGATGTCGAGCGCGCGTTCGCGGTTCATGCTGCCACCCAAGCCATCAGCCGTGTCGGCCAAACCGTCTTCATGAAATGCACCCGTCAACATTACACTGAACACGGTGCACAACACGGCTGCCACCCAGCTTGCAGCGGGTACTTCAGGCAAGGCGCGCACCAAGCCCCACAACACGGCTGCACATGTTGCTCCCACTAGCCAGCCCACACCGGGAAAATGTGCAGCACCGGCACGCAACATGGCGGGCGAGAAGCCCACCCACTCAGCCAATTTTCCGGTAATGGGTATGCGTGTGAAAAACTGCACTGCAAGCAGGTAGTGGCGAATGAATTGAGTGAGCAGTTGAAGCATGGGAAATTACGCCTGTGTTGAATCGCCTGCGCGCGATACGCTGGCTGAATCGAAACTGGCCATGTCGCGCAGTATGCTACAAGCCGACACCAGCAAGGGCCACGCCAAAGCTGCACCAGAGCCTTCACCCAAACGCAAACCAAGATCAAGCAAGGGTTGTGCATTCAAGAATTTCAGCATCTTGCGGTGGCCTTGCTCGCCCGATTGATGCGCAAAAACACAGTACGCCAACACCTTGGGGCACATTGCATGCGCCACCAGCACCGCTGCAGTGGCAATAAAACCGTCAACCACCACCACACGGCGTTCACTAGCGGCCTGCAACACCGCACCCACCATCGTTGCAATTTCAAACCCGCCAACGGCTGCAAGTATTTCAAGCGGTGTTTGTGCCTTGGCATGTTGGCTTAAAACCTGCCGCAAAATACTCGTTTTGCGCTGAACAGCTTCGGGATTCAAACCCGTGCCCGCACCGGTGCATTCAGCAATGTCGTACCCGGTGAAACACGCCATCAAAAGCGCTGCAGCCGATGTATTGCCAATGCCCATTTCCCCCAATAACAGCACGTTGCCGGGCAGGCTGCGAAGCAACTCAACACCGTTGAGCAGCGCCTGTTCGCATTGATGAATCGACATGGCCGGGCCTTCAAGGCTGTCAGCCGTGCCATATCCAATTTTGCGAATCAACAAACCGGGGCGCGCCGTGAAGTCATGGCGCACACCGCAATCGACCACGCCCAAATTCAAGCCATGCTGGCGTGCCAGTACGCTGACAGCCGCACCACCAGACAGAAAGTTTTCTACCATTTGCCAGGTCACATCGCTGGGGTAGGCGGACACCCCGCGCTGTGCCAAACCATGGTCGGCTGCGAACACCAGCAATTGCGGCTGTTCCAGAACCGGGCTGTCAGTGCCCAATGCCATGCCAATTTGAACAGCCAGTGTTTCAAGCTGGCCCAATGAACCGAGCGGTTTGGTTTTGTTGTCAAGCAAGGCCTGGATCCGTGCTTGCAAAACAGCACTGCAGGAGTTTTGAACAAGGGGTAAATCAAATGGCATGGGTGCTGTGTACCTGAAGATTAGGGTTCGATAAGTGCATTCAACACGTCCGGCTGAACATGTTGTTCCAGAAAATCTGCCAACCCGTTGAATACGCTTTCCAGCGTGGGGGCTTGTGCGCCAAACAATGCGGCCAACACTGCGCCATCTTCAAACAGGCCGTGCACGTAAACACCCAGCACATTGCCCGCTGTATTTTGCCAACCCAAACCGGGCAGCACTTCGCGCGCAAGCTGCCCGGCTTGAGCGAGCGCCGGGTGTTGCGCTGTTTGACCATGGTGAATTTCATAGCCGTTGACCAGTTGCTGCGCCAACGCGGCCCAAGGCCCTTGCACGGCACCAAAAAGCAGCGTGGTACGGCGCACTGTTTTGTCGGGTTCAAAACAGGTCACCAAAGGCAAAAGCCCCAGCCCCGGTGCATTGCCATCAATGCCGTGCGCATCCACCAGTGCCTCACCCAACATTTGCAGGCCACCACAAATGCCCAACACGGGTTTGCCTTGTTCGGCATGCGCGGCCACGGTTTGGTCCAACCCCTGTTCGCGCAACCATGCCAAATCGGCTGTGGTGTGTTTTGAACCCGGCAGAATAATCCAGTCAGCACCCGCACAATCGGCAGGTGTGCGGGCCCACACCAAACGCACACCGGGCATGTTTTTCAGGGGCTGGAATTCATCCAGATTGCTGATGCGCGGAAAAGCAAGCACAGCAACAGTGGTGCGCACGCGGCCAGTGGAACGGCTGCGGTCGTCGAACACCCCATCTTCTTCCGGCAAACCATGCTGAAACCACATGGGCAGGGTGGCCACGGTGGGTACACCGGTCAACTGCTGCAACAGTTCGGGCGCGGGAGCCAGCAAGGCCGCATCACCTCGAAATTTGTTCAACACAAAACCGCGAATCAAGGCACGTTCCTCGGTGGGCAACAAAGCCCAGGTGCCGTACAAGTGGGCAAAAGCCCCACCACGGTCAATGTCGGCAACCAGCAGGCAGCGCGCCTGCGCGTGCACGGCCACGCGCATGTTCACAATATCGCTGGCATGCAAGTTTATTTCTGCCGGTGAACCTGCACCCTCGATCACCACCACATCATGGTCGGCACGCAGTGCATCCAGTGATGCCATGATGTGCGGCCACACTTGGGCGCTGCGTTCCCGCCACGGGGTCTTGCTCAACGCCATGTCCACTTGTCCCAACACCACCACTTGGCTTTTGGTGTCGGCTTCGGGTTTTAACAACACCGGGTTCATGTGCACATGCGGTTCGCAACATGCGGCCAGCGCCTGGAAATACTGGGCAGAACCAATTTCCCCTTCACTGCCATGCAACCCCGCCACCACACGAGCGTTGTTGCTCATGTTTTGTGCCTTGAAGGGGGCCACCTTGAAACCCATGCGTGCGTAATGGCGACACAGTGCAGTGGTCACCCAGCTTTTGCCTGCACCGCTGCTGGTGCCCAGAACCATGACACACACTGCGGTCATTCGTGGCCCTGCCTTGCAGGATAATATTCAAGCGCACTTGAAAGCGCAGCCATGGCCTGTGGCCCTTGCGCGCACAAGCGCCACCAGCCGGGCAAACCAAACGAGGTGGCATCGCGCAGCTTGATGCCACGCGCGCGCAGGTGCACCTCATCAATTCCACAAGGTGCTTTGGCACACACAAACGAGGCAATGCTGGGCATCGTTTCCCAACCCCGCTGGTGAAGGCAATCCAGCAGATCCAGTTTCCATTGCGCCAGCACGCTGCGGCTTTCGGCCAGCCAACCTTGTGTTTCCGGCAAGGTCCAGGCAAGCAGCATTGCTTGCCCGTGCGTGCCGATCGGCCAGGAAGGTGCCAGGCTATTCAGTGCGCACACCGCTCGGCTTTCACCCACGGGTGCAATGGCGTAAGCGCCGCGAATACCTGTCATGCCCAATGCCTTGTTGGGCGACCACAATTGCCACAAATGGTCTCGTTTTTGCACGGCCGTGCGGGCCTGTTCATCAAGGCACAGGGGTTCATAAGCACAATCAAGCACGGCAACCACCTCGGGGTGGTCCTCTACAATTTTCAATAGCTCGGTCGATTCAGTTTGCCCCAAGGGGCTTGAAGGGTTGCACAACCACACCAAGCCAGCCTGACTTGGGTCCCCAACCAATTCCATGTCCCACACCTGCGCGGCGTGCGCATAATCGCCATACGCGTGTTGCGGCACCCAGTAAGAATTGCAGCCCTTGCGCCACTGGCAAGTGGTCAGGCGTTGAATGAATTCACTGGCGCTGCCTGCCACCACAATTCTGGATTCATCCACTTGATGAAAGTCGGCAAGCGCAGTGCGCAACGCCGTGTAATTCGGATCGGGGTAACGCAGTGCGTCAGCCTGCTGAACTGCGTTCAACACCGCAGGGCAAGGCCCAACTGCATTGGCATTGCTCGAGAAGTCAAAGGGCACCGGCCCGTGCTCATCGGTACCGCCATGTATACGTGTGTTCATGTTACCCCCCACGAAACAGCCACCAAGCAAAGCACCGCTATGAATACCACCACTTGTGCGCAGGCATGCAAGGCGGCTTCGATGTGGCCACTGCGTGGCGCCTCGCCTTGCCTATTCAAACAATACACGCCTTTCTTTTCCAGACTAATATTCATGCCCAAAGCCAAGGCCCCCATGGGCCAACCGCCATTCGGTGAAGGGGTTTGTTGTGCAATACCGGGTAATTGAAACAGGCCACGACCTTTGAACAACAGGCAAATCAGCACGGCGGTGATGCGGGCAGGCAACCAGGACAACACATCGTCTGCGCGTGCTGCCCACTTGCCTGCCCAGGTCCAGTCGCGCCCTGCGCGTTCGCCAAGATAGCCCCACATGGCGTCGGCCGTATTGGCAAAGCGATAAACTGCAGCGCCTGGCAAACCCAGCACCGCAAACCAGAACAGCGGGGCTACCACAGAGTCATTTAAATTTTCTGCAAGTGTAGAAATAGCAGCCTGCCGAACCTGCGCCTCGCTCAGGCCGTTCACATCGCGGCTGACCAAACGCGCCACCTGCTGTCGGCCTTCGGGCAGTGAACGTTGCAAGGCTTTTTCAACTGCGTGTACTTCATCGCGCAGCACCCGCCAGGCCAACATGGGTTTGAGCAACAGGCCCAGCAACAACACTTGGAAAACCCAATTCGCCTGTGCCAACCACATTGAAAGCAAAGCAGCCAGAATGAATACACCCGCAGCACCCACACACCACGCCAAGGCACCGGCTGTGAATGGGGCCATCACTTTGCTGGGCACAACACCCATTACAGGCGCAAACAAGCGACCTGCCCACCCCAGATAATTGCCCATCCACACCACCGGGTGCCAGCGAACCGGCGGTTCGCCGAAACAATAATCGACGAGCAAAGCCACCAGCATGGCACCAGCCAAACCGTCAATGGATGTAAAAGACGTGGCGGAAATCAAAGCGGGGCTGGCATTGTCCATTTGCGTTGCGTTTAATCTTCGATACCGCGCTGGGCCGGTATGCCTGCCTTGAAAGCATGCTTGACCATGTTCATCTCTGTCACCGTATCGGCCATGTCGATTACTTCCTGCGGGCAACGCCGCCCGGTGATTACAACATGCACGTCCTTGGGTCGGTCACGCAGGGTTTGCAACACATCCTCCAACGAAATCCAGCCGTAGATCAAGCCGTAGGTCAGTTCATCCAGCACCACCATGAAATGTTCGCCAGCCAGAATGGTGTCGCGGGCTTTGGCCCAGCCGTCCCGGGCCAGTTGCGCTGAATGCTCGATGTCTTTACTTTTCCAGCTAAAGCCATCACCCAGCCCTTCGATGGACAAACCCAGTTGCTCGAACGATCGATGTTCACCAAAACGCGCACTGGGCACTTTCATGAATTGGTAAATTTTCACGAGCTTACCGTGTACATGGGTGCGGCCAAATGCACGCAAGGCCAAGCCAAATGCCGCAGTGCTTTTGCCTTTGCCATCACCGGTGTTCACGATGATCAGGCCACGCCTTTCGCCTTCGGGCCGGTCGTAGCGTTTCTCGGTGGGGGGCGTTTCAATTTGCATGGGGTTTTCTCTCGCGGTCAGGTTGGCAACACAAGCCAACGGTTGTTCACCTGGTGAATGGAAAGTCGATGATCAAAAACAGTTTGCAGGGCGTGGTGTGCCGTCGGCTCGTGACTGGGGCCGGCGTAGTGCAATTGGCCTGCTTGCAACACCAACAGGTCGTCGGCCAGCAAGGCCAGGGAAATTTCATGCAACACGGTCACCACCGTTCGTCCTTGGGCTACCAGGCTACGCACCAGCGCAATCCAGTCGGCCTGGTGCGGCGGGTCGAGGTTGGCCAAGGGTTCGTCCATCAACACAATGTCGGCCTGAACAGCCAACAGGCGCGCCAGCAGCACGCGCTGGCGTTCGCCCCCGGAAAGACTTCCAAACAAACGGCTGCGCCATTCCCACACACGGGTTTGTTCCATGGCCTGCTGCACAGCGGCGTGGTCGGCTGGGCCGGGCGGGCTTAACCAGGGCAAATGGGGAAAGCGGCCCAGCATTACGATGTCGTAGGTACTCAAGTCATCAGCAGCCTGATCGGCCCCGCCCTGGGCAAGCCAGGCCACAGTTTTGGCGCGTTCGCGGTGTGCATAGCTTTGCAAGTCTTTTCCATTCACCTTGACACGGCCTCGCTGCGTGGGAACAAGCCCAGCCAAGGCACGCAGAAAAGTGGATTTCCCCGCGCCGTTTGGGCCCACCACACAGGTCCAGCGGCCAGCCGCAATATGAGTATCAAGCTGGTGTATGACGGGGCACGCAAAGCGGCCCGAACCCAGTGAAACCGAAAGGCCTTTTACCTCGAATGCGGCAGTATTCTGGTTCATGTTCATTACCCCGCCCTTCTGTGCATCAGCCACAGCAAATAGCCGCCACCCAGCGTGGCAGTCAAGACGCCAACGGGAATTTCCTGAGGCGCAATCAAGCCACGGGCCAGAATATCGGCAGCCAGCAGCAACACCCCACCCATCAGGCTGGCCAACACCACCAACTGTGCATAGGTAGTGCGCACCGCAGCGCGCACCAAATGCGGTGCAGCCAAACCCACAAAGGCAATCAGGCCGGTGTGTGCAACGGCAGTGCCGGTGGCCAAAGCGACCACAGCGATCAACGCCATGCGTGCGGGGCGCAAGGGCAAACCCAGACTTTGCGCGGTGTGTTCTCCCAAGGTAAGGGCATCCAGCGTGCGGGAAAAAGCCCAGGCCACAGCCAGGCACAACACGCCGGAAAGCAGCATGATTCCCAGCGATTGCCAACCCACAAAACCGGTAGAACCCAGAATGAACGCTTGCATGGCCTGCAAGGTTTGCGGAACTGCAATGGTGATTAATGATGTCAGCGCACCCAACACCATGCCAACCACCACACCTGCCAGCAACAGGCGCAATGTATGTTGCACGCCTTTGGCCAACGTCAGGGTCAGCAGCACAGCGCCCACCGCACCCACAAAAGCGGCACCGGTTAGGCCCAGCCGCACCACCCACGCCTCGGCAAATGGCGACACGCCCAGTACAGCCAGCGACACTGCCACCGCCAAGGAAGCACCCGACGCGCTGCCCAACAAAAACGGATCGGCCAAGGGGTTGCGAAACAGACCTTGCGCAACCGCACCCGCCAGTCCAAGCAAGGCACCGGCGGCCCAAGCACCCAGTGTGCGTGGGGCACGAATATCGACAATAATTTGATGGGCCACCGGGTCACCCCACATGCGCCACACCGATTCAAGACCTGTGCTGCCCACACCCAAACCGATGGCGCACAACAACAGGCTTAAGGCCAACAACAAAACACCCAGCCACAGGCTTGCACGTGTATTCATAAGGCACCACCCCGGCTTGATGGTGTTGCATTGCTGTGTTTCAGAATGCACTGCGCCAGCAGGCGGGCACCCTCGGCCATGCGGGGGCCGGGGCGCACAATGGCGTCCTCATCGTCACTGTTGAAAATGCAAATGCGTTGTTCACGCACCGCACGCAGGCGCTGCCAGCCGGGCCGCTCGGTCATGCCTTGCACATTGCGCTGACCCACCATAATAAGGTCGGGGTTGGCACGCACCACAAATTCAGGGTTCAGCTTTGGAAACGGCCCCAGTTCAGCAGGCACCACATTGCCCACACCAAGGCGCTTGAGTGTTTGACCGATAAAAGATGATTCACCTGCGGCGTAGGGCGCCCGGTTCACTTCAAAATAAACGCGAATACCGCGCGCATGTTCCGGCAAGGAGGCCGCGGCCGCAGACACACCCGCATCCACATTGCGCCACACCTGCTCGGCCTTTGCTGGTGCAAGTCCCAAGGCTTCGCCCACTTTGGCCATCACCACCTGCACCTGTTCATGTGTTTTTGGCTCAAGCATCAGCACTTTCAGGCCGAGTGCCTGCAACCTTTCGGCTGCACGTGTCGATTCTGCCATCAACACAAGGTCTGGCTTCAATGCAACAATCGCTTCAATATTCGGATCAATCCCGCCGCCTACACGGGGCAGTTGTTGAACCGATGCCGGCCAGTTGGAATATCGATCTACACCCACCAAGCGGCTACAGGCCCCCAATTCACATACACTTTCAGTGAGCGAAGGCAACAGGCTGACAATGCGCTGCGGTGCTGCGTGTGCAGCCCATGCCGACAATGCCAGCAGAAAAGCGATTGCACACCGCACGCCAAATATTTTCATGCGGGTGCCCCTTTCACATACAGCGCCTGCCCGGCCACCATCAAGGTAAGCCGTTCACATGCATCGGCCATGGTTTGGTTCAAGCGCCCCAGTTCATCCACGTAATTTCGCACCTCCTTGCCCATGGGCACAACACCCAAACCAATTTCATTGCTCACCAACACCACCGGCCCTGGCAAGTTGTGCAGCGTGTGAACCAGTTGCTCGACCGCATGGTGAAACCCTTGTGCAGGTGCAGGCACACCGGGTGGTGGCATCAACCAGTTAACCAACCACAGGGTTAAACAATCCACGATCAACAGGGTGTTGCTGGTGCTGTGCAATTTCAAGGCTGCAGGCAGGTACAGGCTTTCCTCAACCGCCACCAAACGGGGCACGCGCTTTGCGCGGTCAAGCTGGTGCTGCTCAATGCGTTGCTGCATTTCATCGTCGCCAATATGGGCTGTGGCCACGAGTACGGCTTGCCGTTGTGGATCGGCCTCAAGCCATTGAATAGCCAGGTTTTCAGCGCGGCGCGATTTACCGCTGCGCTGGCCACCCAATATCAGTTCAGAACGGGCAAGCATGTGCATCAATCAGGTTTCACCCTTTAAAAAGACCAGTTGGCAGACACAAACAGGTTTCTGCCCGGTGTGGTAAAGCCATTGGCCAGTGAATAGGTTTTGTCGGTGATGTTGTTCAAACGGGCCGACACGGACAATTCCTGATTCACCTTGCGGCTTACACCGGCGTTAAGCAAACCATAACCACCCAGTTCAATGTTGGGGTCGCTGAAACGAATCGCCCTGTCTTCACGGTCACTGGCCAGTTTCAATTCTCCATAGTACTGCCAGGAGCCAGTTTCACGGCTCAAGTTTAAATTGAATACGTGGCGGGCAATTCGCACAATTCGCTTGTCATCGGGTTCGGTTCGGGGGTCGGTGTAATCATAGGAAGCTTTGACCAACAGTGTTTCAAACTGGCGATCCACCGCAAATGTGGCACCACGCAATGTTGCGCGGGCCGATTGCACATTGGTAGAAGGGGTGATGAAGCCTTGTACCCTGTTGTGATAAACCACCGCGCTTGCAACAATTGTTGGCGCAGCATACTTCAGGCCCACCTCTTTGGCACGACTGCGCTGAGGTTGTAATTCGGGGTTACCAAAACCCGGAAAGTACAGCTGGTTGAAGGTAGGCGCCTGAAAGCTGCTGCCCGCACTGCCCACCAAACGCCATTGTGAATTCAGTTTGTAGCCAGCTGACAAGGCATAGTTATTGAAACGCCCGAACTGGGAATTGTCGTCGCTTCGCAGCACCCCAAGCGCGTCCCACTGGTCGCGGTTCAATGCGTACGATGCCATGAACCCATCAATGGTGCGGGCCTTCACGGGGTAGTTCGTGGTGCTGTCCACTTCTTCGCTGCGTTGCTCGGCCAACAGGGTAAGCACATCGCTGCCAAAGCCAATGTCGTTTTGCCAACTGTATTGGTCACGTTTGGTGTTGAACCGTGCGACACCGGCGTCTGCGCCATCGGACAGGCGGCGATATTCAGTCACCGACTTGTCATCGGACTGCGCAACCAATACGGTGGACTTCCAACGAGGAGCCCACTTTGCTACCCATTGCAGGCTGGACTGGTTCACTTCTGGATTGGCAATTGCCTCGCTATTCATGGAATTCAAACCCAGCGGGTTGGGCGATGGCGTTCCGTCAAAACCATACAGACCTTTGCTATACAGGGATTGAAACTTCAGTTGGTGATTGGTGTGTATATCGGCCACCAGACTGAAATTCAAACTGCTGGTTTCAAAACGATCTTCATCCGGATTCAAGCCGGTTGCCGCGGGCGTCTTGGCATCAATGCCGCTGCCTCGCTCATGCGAGAAGCCCAGATTGTAGCCAAAAATACCGCTTTTGCCACCGAAATGAGCGGCTCCCAGGCGCTGGCCATCGGTGCCCACACCCACACTGACAGAACGCCGGGGAACACCCGCTTGCCGCGTAATAATTTGAATCACACCGCCCACTGCATCTGGGCCATACAAGGCTGAAGCAGCACCACGCAATATCTCGATGCGCTCGATGGATTCAAGCGGAATGGTTTCCAGCGAAAGGCTACCATTGGTTGCAGAACCCACACGCACGCCATCCACCAGCAAAATGGTTTGTGTGGCCGAAGCACCTCTTAAAAAAATCCCCGTGTTAGAGCGGTAACTGCCGTTGGAAGACATTTGCACGCCCGGCTGTTGGGCCAGCAATTCACGCAGCGACGTTTGCCCGGCGCGGCTTAGCGTATCGCGATCAATCACCGTGACATCGGCCAACACATCAGTGACAGGCTGTTCGGTGCGGGTGGCGGTGACCACCACGGGTTCGAAAGTTGGATTGGTTTGTGCAAATACAGGAGCGACCGCAGCAATAGCGACCGGCGTGGCAAGCCATAGCTTTCCCAAGCGAATTGAGTTCATTGTAAGTTTGATTGACGAGTACCCTCACCGCCTTCCCCGACAGTGCATGGGACACAGTGTGCAAATTGCACACCCCGCTGTTGGCCGGTATCCGGGCTGGCAGACGAACCCTCATCACCTTCTCAGGCGTTTAAAACACCCAATGGTTTTTGATGAAAGCCAAGCACAAGGCTTGTCTGCGTACCGTTGCGGGGGCAGCGCCAAAGGGCTTCCCGTTTAACTTCAGAACATGGACTGTTCCAAGAGCACCAACAGGCGCATTGTAACGCAGCAGCGCGAAAGCAATTGTGTTTTCTGTCGGTAAGGCCACGATTGATTTGCTTGTTATAAGTACCAATCGATGGTTAAACGTGGTCACTTCCACCCCTGCAACCACTGCGCTTCGTCTTGCAAATCCCGCCAGTGAATAATTTGCGTTCTGCCTGAATGCACAGCTTCCAGTTCAAAGAGTTCAATGGGCAAATCTTCGCTGGCAGGCTTCACGGCACTGCGAACCAAAAAATGCTTTTCCTTGTTCACGGGCTTCGCGGCGGTCCACTTACTAAGCAGCAATTTCTTGGGATTCAACTGGCGCATGGTTTAACTGCCTTGCGGCGACAGTTCAAGCTTGTTCAAGTCAAAACCTTTGGCTTTCAGCCGTTGCAGCAGTGCATTGTATTTGGCTTCGTTCACTTGTTGCGTGCGAGCCAAAACCCACAGATATTCGCGACTGGGCTCGCTCACGGCCACCAACTGGTATTCCGGGTCTAGGTCTATCACCCAGTACTTACCCCACACCATGGGCAGCCAACTTAACCACGCGGGTGCAAAACGCACTTGCAGCTTGGGCGACTTCAAACCCCCAATTTGACGAGCCTGGCCCTCGGCTTCATCCATGTCGCCGCTGGCCAGTTGGCAACGGTTCATTACTTTCACCGTACCGTCTTTTTGCAATGAATATTCGGCGCTGGTGTTGCGCACACATTGCTTCTGAAAACGGTTGGGGTATTTCGCGATTTCAAACCAGGTGCCCATGTAACGGGGTACGTCCAATGATTGGATCGTGCGAAGGGCTTGGGGGGGGTCGGCGGCGAGTGCGGGCGCGAGAATCATGAAACTCGTTAAACACGAAATCAGTATTTTCATAGAATGATTTTAGATTAATTAAATAGTTGAAGTGCTTGGCACACTGTTCACTAACTTGGCCAAATTACACCATGGCGCAATACGCTCCACGCTGGGCGGATACCGCACCGGGGGCGATGCCGCAGAATATGATATCTAAGTCCTGCTGAAGAACGTCGGGTAAAACTGGCACCTCGGCAGAATCCCTTTTAAACCCAGCGATTTACAGCCTCGGCCGTGTCACCGGGATTGGTGTTAAAGCAGATTTTCGCACTCGGCGCATGCGCATGGATGGTGTTGATTATTCTCTCGAATAGCAAAAAATGTGTGGGTACTGTTCGAACGCCTGCACCGACCAACACGCAATCATATTGATTCTGGATCAAAGCGCTTCGAAGCACATCTTCAGCCGTGGCACCAAAGTCAGTCAAGCAAAGTTGCGCCTCATAACCCTGCGCCCTCAAACTGGCCGCACCTGCATTCAACCCGGCCATGACTTTCTCGGCTGTCAGCCCAGGAAAGGCTGCGTATTCAGGGCGGGAAAAGTCAATCAACTCCGGTTGCAAACCAACAATTAGAACTTGCTTGCGCTTTTTCATAATTTCTTCTTCCACGGTTTACTAAGACGTGTGCCGATTCACAATGTATTCGCTTTGTACAAACCCGAATGGATAGGCCTTGGTACTCTTGTGTTGTCACACTGGGACCTTCAGCAAGCGAATGTCCACTTCACGCTCCACATACTTCCATTCCTCCGAGGCCCGTAATTTCACGAGCAACTCATCAAATGCATCGGTGTGCTCTGGCGCAAACTCAAACCAGGTTAAAAAGTCAAAAGGCTCACCAAGATCACGCGAGTGATGCAATTGCCGGGCAATTTCGGGCAGGTAAGCCAATCCAATTTCAGTGTGGTGCGACTGTGCCTCGAATATTGCACGGCGTTCATCTTGCGACAAAGCCCACCACTGCGCATTTTTCTTGATTGGTATCAGCGCAGCGCAGGTCGAGGCAGGTCGATTCAAGCCCTCTTGCCTGGCTCGCAGTTGGGTAATTTCATGGCGCTCGGCATAACGCACATTGCTGGTAAAACCCTGAAGCACCCAAGTACCGCGCTGGCCTAGCTGACTCGCCGGGGTATTCACCACGTTCAGCCTTTGTACAGCATCAACAGGCTCGCCCACAACTGCGTGGCAACGGGTAACTCGCCATGGGCCCTCGTGGCCGCCGATGAATGAGTAGTGATTTTGCATGTGGGGAGCGGGATATCAGTTTGAAACATCAATATCCCAGCATGCCCCACGCCGGTCAAGCACTTAACGACAACTTTCCTTAACCGTGGTCTGGAATGTCAGGCTCAACCAGCTTTGCCAGTTGCTCAAGCGATTCTTGCCAGCCTAAATAGCACATCTCTACGGGGATGACTGAGGGGATTCCTTCCTGCACAATGCGTAGCTCCGTTCCGCAAGACACTGCTTTCAGATCAACTGTGACAATCATTTCCCCGGGCAGATTGTCGTCGTCGAATTGATCTGTGCTTCGGATTCTTTCATTGGGCACCAATTCCAGATATTTCACTGCAAAGGTGTGGCTGCTGCCGGTGCTGAAGTTGGTAAATGACATGCGGTAGCCGCCACCCTCGCGAACATCGATTTCATGAATGGTGCCCGTGAAACCATAAGGTGGGCTCCAGTACTCCAACGCACTTTGATCGGTGAACGCCTTGTAAACCCGCTCTGCTGGCGCGCGCAATACTCTGTGCAACTTCACTGTACCTGTGTTGTTCGACATCGTCATCTCCTTGAAGTGGTTCAACCCTTCGCCCTGCCCCTAATTTCCAAAGCCCTGGCATCGCCCTTCTTCGCATGGTAGCGCACAGCATGGCGCACCACCCACTTCAATTCATCGGACGCACCCGCCTGAAGCCAACGCTCACAAGTTGAAAAGGCAATCTCTGGGTGGTCTTTGGCAATATCCCCAAGATGGTTGGCCACACTGCGGCGCACATACAGCGACTCGTCGTTTTTAAGGTGTTCGAGTATGGGTAATGTGGGCTGCGGGTTTGCTACAAATGACTGAATCCGTTTTCCCCAAGGCAGCTTGGGGCGTGTGCCCTCACTGCACAGCCGCCTTACATGCGGGTTGGGGTCACCCAGCCACTTGCCAACCTGTTCCAGGGTGCGTGTTTGATGGTGTATGAGAAAAGGTCGAATGGCAAATTCAGCCGTAAACCGCATGGTGAGTTCACGCAAGGCCTGCATGGAGATATCGAATGGATCATTGCCGTCGTTGTAACTTGGGTCTAAACCGAAATCGGCAATGAAAAAACTGTGAGGCATGTAGAAAAACCCAGCCAGCCCCAAAGACCCAACCTCGGTTTCTGCCGGAGTGAATGAGTCAATCAGAATGGACACAGCGTGCTGGTAATTGGCAGGCAAAAATTCCCGCAACGATTTTGCAATGTGCTGTGCGCGCTGCATCAGCTCCAAGGGTTCAAGATTGGTCAGTGCGTGCTGGCAAAACGCTTCAGCAGGAAATGCCTTGTGCACATACAGAATGTTCTGGGCCAGGCACTCAATCGACTCCCGGTTCATCAAAACCTTCAGCGGTGTGCCTTTTTGAATCGCGTTGGGTGCCAGTGGAACGGTAGGAGGACGTGGCTTCATTAGATTTCAATTCCGAGAAGTGTTTGCCAAGCCGGCAGCCCAAAGGGAAAGGTTCTCGGGGTTTGATACAAAAACGTATATATCGGCTGGCTTAAAGTCGATGAAGGTCGCGATGTGTGCAGCTTTCGATATCGACATAGCGGACAACATTAAAAATGAGCGAAAAATTCATAGGCCCTTGCCTCGGACGCTTGCTTGATTATATGTCGCCTGGAGCAAGGCCCTTAGCGTCACTGCCATCAAGATAAAGCGATCCTTTGGCTCCAGCCGATTCCACTCAGCTACCTGAGTGTCATCAAGCTGACTGCGTGTTTTTCGATGCGAAATTTGTATGATTTCCTTGTCTTCAGAAGCAAATGACTTATACAAAGCATCCACTCTGCTCTTGGTCAGAGTAGTCCCCAGCTGGTGCGCGAATGCATTCCTAAGAGTTCCAAGTGCTAAAAGCGGTGACTGATAACGAGGACGTAAGCCCAATGCTGTCGCCAACATTACTTTTTGAGAAAAGTCGAGATTCATTTTTTCAACATGCTTGGGACTGACGAGTAAAACATCGAGCACATCGTTTAGTCCGGCCTCAATGTGTATATGCGCTCGAATAACCATGCCGAGTTGATCGTCTCCTTCCAAAGCAGCCTGAAACTCTTTATCAATGAATCGCATATCATTCACCAAGCCAATATAGAAATAGAAGTGCTCGGCGTTAGACCGTTAAGGCAGGTACCCGAACATAAGACATATCGCAATCAACCCCATCGCCGCCATACATAAAACAGCATAGCCGAATACAAAGTACATATAAAATCGGCAAGCCAAGTTGAACCATAGCGGCACCTGCGTGTGAATGTCACCAAATTTTCTGATTTGCCTCGCAAATGGAATCGCAATCGCCAAGCTGAACAAGTTAGTACGGATAAGACTACTTGGGAAGTATCGATATGCCAAAGATTCAAATTCACTGAAGTGAGGCGGCTGCAAGTAACGATCAATCACAGAGACTGGTGTAATCCAAGTCAAAAGCAGCAAACTGGCCGGAAACACAACCACCATCAGCAATATGCTGTAAATCAAAAAGTGTACAAATGACTCAATCATGAACAGAATCGTCCTAGTGAGGTACCGCTGACCAAATCAAGTTTTTGACCATATTGGTCGAACACTACTTTGCTGACCGCCTTGCCCGCTTCTTGCGCAAAGAAGCCGCCCAAGGCTGAGGCAATTAGTGCAACACCCCACCCCACTGGGCCACTCGCGACCAGCATGCCGACCGCTACACCCGCGCCTGTGCCGCCAAGCGCACCCGCGAGAATTCCTGATCCATCAACCCACAGAACCTCATTCTTCTTCTGAACACTATCAGTTGAAGCAATCTTCCCACACGCCCCCACCGCTCCAAACGCTGTCAGTAACAACCCACCCCCTTTCGCAAATTTGCTCAACTTGGCCATTCTTTCTGCATGCTTTACAAACACTGGCGAGGGGTTCACGCCCACCGCCCTGTTTTGGTAAAGCACGTTGAACGAGTTCTGGCCGCCGTGCATGTGCCTGCCTATCCAGCCCAGCTTTGCTAGGTAGTTATTCAGTATCTCTTGCTGGCGTAACTGGTATTGACGCTCGCTCAGCTTGCCTGCCAATCGTTCGGTGTTCAATTGTTGTAATCGACCCATCACGTCCCGGTTTTGTACGCCACTTAAATAACCAAGTACACCAAGGCCAAAACCAGCAAAGTCGGTTACATGCTGCGTGTCGTTGCTTACCCGGGCCAAAAATTCATACACACCGCGCTCGGCTGGGTCATTGGGAACAAACTTACGTGCGGTATCGATCAGCGCAAACTCGCCTCCGCCATTCACCACTTGGCGTATGCGGGCCTTCACCACCTCGGGGTTCATGCACAACAGCACATGCGGGTCGTGCGAAATAAAATCGAGCGTTCGCGGGGCTTGGCTGCCCAAGGCCATGCGCGGATTTTTAACAGTTGGGTTCAGTGCCAGCAGGTAATCCAATAACACCGAAAAAACCGGCTCTTGGCCCGGCAATATGCCGTAGCTGTGAGTAATCACATCAAGTAGTGAATGTTGTGCTTGGGGAATATAAAAAGCAGGTTGGGTTAGCGACAATTTGCCGAAGCTGGAGTTGAACATGGTGAGAAGTGGGGAGTGGTACAGCCCAACATTCAAGCCTTGCGCCAGGAACCTGTCAAAAAAGAAGAATTTGAATCGCTACTTATAGGTAGGGTGTTGATGCGGGCGAATGGCGCGGCTGGCGGGGATCGAACCCACGACCCTTGGCTTCGGAGGCCAATACTCTATCCACTGAGCTACAGCCGCGCAAGAAGGCGTAGTGTACACCAGCGCTGGGATCTAGGATACTGACGGCATATGTCCACCGTACAACCAATAAAAATGAAAATCGCCAATATTTTTCGCGCCAAAGTGGTGTTGATACCCCTGTCCATCCTTGTTTTTGTTTACTTGTTTGCATGGGCCGGGTTGCCTCGCCTGGTGCACTGGCAGGCTGAAAAGCAGGTGCTTGAACGTTCGGGCCATGTGCTGAAAATGGACTTGCCCGAGGTCAACCCCTTCAAGCTGACCGTTCGGATCCCCAAGCTGAGCCTGGCCACGCCCGAGGGCGAGCAGCTGGTGGCGTTTGATCACCTGTTTGTAGACGTTTCCGGTACGGACCTGTTCACTGGCCTTGTAGCGCTGGATCAAATTGACCTGAAAAACCTGAACTTGAATGTGGCGTTGCTGCCCGAGGGGAAGAACAACTTCACCGCGCTTTTGGATGCTTTCAAAACCGAAGAGCCTGAAGAGGAAAACACCGAGCCGCCCGCGTTTTTGTTAAGCCATTTGTTGATCAGCGAGGCGGCAGTTGATTTTGAAGACCGCCGCAAACCCGATGGCCTGAAAACCCGCTTTGCACCACTGAACCTGGAGCTGCGCGACTTGGCCACCCGTTCCGAAACCGACGGCGACTTTGTATTGAATGCCGTGACAGGGCTGGACGCCGAACTGAAACTACGCGCACAAATTCAGCTGGCCGACCCCTCAGCCACGGGTGAGTTCTCGCTGACTGGTTTGAACATTGCCAAACTTGAACCCCTATTGGCACCGCTTTTGCCCACAGCACCTCCCGCCGGCAGCGCCGATCTGGCCTTGAACTTTGATGTGAACCTGAAGGAAGCAGCAGCCACATCGCAGGCCGATGAAACCGCCCACGCCGATGATGCTCCCCAAGCCAATCAAGCTGCGCAACCCAAAGTGCTGATCAACAACATCAACGCAGAAGTGCGTGAATTCAGCATGGCCGCCAAGCCACAGAGTGCCAGTGCTGCTGCCCAATTCAGCAAACTGAACATCAACAACGCCAGCTTTGATTTGCAAGCCAACAAAGCTGAACTTGCCGGAATTGTGCTGGCTGGCCTTCAGTTAAACCATGGCAGCAAGGCCAAGGCGATTGGTCTGGATACGATTGAAGTTGGCCCTATCCTCGTAGACCTTGCCGAGCAGCATGCAGAGGTTAACGCCGCCACGGTGAAAGGTGGCGTTGTCAATGTGAAACGCAACGCTCAGGGCGAACTCGATTTGATGGCGGCGATCAACGACTGGATTCCTGCCAAAAAACCAGCGGATAAGAACACGCCTGAAACAAGCGACGAAGCACCTGCAAAACCTTGGACCTACGCCGTCAATACCATCGATGTTTCTGGCATTAACGCCAGCATGGAAGACCAAACAGTGAGCCCTGCGCTGAATATTGGCTTGAACAATATTGCAGTGTCCACGAATGGTGTTACTCAAGACCTTTCCAAAACCCTGCCACTGAAAGCCAGCCTGAATGTGGCCAGTGGCGGAAGCATCGCTGTGAATGGCGACATCAACCCCAGCACCGCAGCCACTCAAATGAACGTGGAGGTGAATGCGCTGGCCTTGAAACCTGCACAGCCTTTCATTGGCCAATTTGCCAAACTGAACCTGGTCAGCGGTGCCATTTATTCCAAAGGCAAAGCCACCTACAACGCGAAGGAACAAGGCTATGCCGGCAGCCTGACTGTGGCAGGCTTGCGTCTGAACGAAGCGGGCACCAACAATTCGTTTTTCGAGTTCAAAAAGCTGTTCACCCCCGGCCTGCGTGTCAATGCCCAAGGCTTGAATATTCAACGCCTGACACTTGAAGGCCTGGATACAGCGCTGCTGATTGCGAAAGACAAATCAACCAACATCAGCCGAATTCTGGTGAACAAGGAAGAACAGTCAACAGCCACGCAGCAACAAGCTGAACCTGCAAAACCAGCCGCGAATACATCCCCCGCGTTTGCAGTCAACATTGATCGCTTCAGCATTGCTGACAGTGAACTGGACTTTGCCGATGAATCGCTGTTCATCCCGTTTGGCACCCGCATTCACAGCCTGGAAGGCGTGGTCAACGGCTTGTCGAACAAGCCGGGAACGCGCGGAGAACTGGCATTGAAAGGCGCAGTGGATGAGTTTGGTGAAGCCGATGCGCAAGGCACCATCAACCTGCTGGACCCCACAGCCTTCATGGACATTGCCGTGAAATTCAGCAATGTGGAAATGCGCAATTTAACGCCTTATTCCGGCACATTTGCCAACCGCAAAATTGAGTCGGGCAAATTGTCGCTGAACCTGGTGTACAACATTGAAAACCAGCAGCTCAACAGCAGCAACCAGGTGATTGTCGACAAACTTAAATTGGGCGAGCGTGTGCAAAGCCCGCAAGGTCGCGACCTGCCCCTGGAATTGGCCATCGCGATTCTTGAGGACAGCAACGGCCGCATTGATTTGGGCCTGCCCATTACAGGCGACTTGAACGACCCGCAGTTCAGCTACGGCGCCATCGTGTGGAAAGCCATTGGCAATGTGCTCACGAAAATTGTGACCGCACCCTTCCGGGCCTTGGGTGCCTTGTTTGGCGGCGGCGATTCAGATGAGCTGGGCAAAATTGAATTCACCGCTGGGGCCAATACGCTGAGCCCCTCACAACGCGAGGGTTTGAAAAAGCTGGGCGAAGCACTGACCACCCGCCCCAACCTGGCTTTAACCGTGCAAGGCACTTGGGCGCCGGTCGACAAAACCGCCATTCAAAACTTGCAAATGCGCCGCGCTGTGGCCACGCAAGCGGGCGAAAAATTGCAGCCCGGTGAAAACCCCGGCCCACTGGCCTTGAACAACGAGGCCACCCAAAAAGCAATTGAAGCGCTGTTTGAAAAACGTTTCAGTGGCGGTGAACTGGCCTCGATGAAAACTGGCTTTAGAAAAGCCAACCCCGGCCAGCTTGAACAAGGTGTTGCGGGCAAAGCCTTGGGGCAAATTACGAATTTGTTCAAAGACACGCGCGAGCTGAGCGATGCGGAAGTCAACGCACTGAAAGGCAAAAACTTCTATGCAGTGCTTGCGCAAAAGCTGCAAGACTCAGAGGAAGTGAGCACTGCACAACTGCAGGCCTTGGCCACACAACGCCAGCAATTGGTAAGCACTGGGCTGACTTCAGCGGGTGTGCCCGCCGAGCGTGTGAAAATCGACGCGCCCAAAGAAACCAAAGCCAATGACGACAAAACCGTGCCGATGGAATTGGGTGTGGCTGTGAACAAGTGAGCAGCTAAAAACTAAACAATAAACCCCGCTTGGCTGGCCAACACCTCGCGGGTTACGCGAATAAATTCGCGAGTCTTGGCGGGCATGGGGTTGGCGTAGGGGCACACGGCGAAGATATCGGCCGGTGCACCCGCCCAGTCAGGCAAAACACGCACCAACGCGCCGGTCTTCAGTTCCTGCTGAATGTCCCATTCGGAACGCAGCAGTACACCCTTGCCCTGCAAGGCCCATTGCACAGACACATCACCGTCGTTTGAACTCACGGGCCCGTGCACTTTCACGGTGGTTTCCTGCTTGCCGTTGCGCAACTGCCAATTGTTGAACGTGTGGTTCTCTTGCCGAATCACCAGGCAGTCGTGTCGGGTTAAATCGCCCGGTGTGGTCAACTCACCCGCCGCAGCCAAATAGGAAGGCGCTGCACACAATATGCGCCGGTTACTGGCCAACTTTTGGGCAATCAGCCTTTGGTCAGGCGGCTCGCCAAAGCGCACCGACAAATCGAAACCGCCCTCAATCAAATCAATCGGGTGGTCCGTCAGTTCAAGAATCACTTCCACCGCCGGGAATTCTGCATGGTAGGCCGACACCACGTTGGCCACATGCTTACGGCCAAAACCCAGGCTGGCGTTGACACGCAACAGTCCACGCGGGGTGTCTTGTCCGGCACGCAAAGTGGCCTCCAACACATCGATTTGGCGAAGAATATTGGCGCCCTCCGCCAGGTAACGTTCACCTTCAGCACTTAAACCAATGCGCCGTGTGCTGCGGTGAAGCAGGCGAACGCCCAGCCTTTTCTCCAGTGCCGCCAGGCGGCGGCTAACAGCAGGTGGTGTGACATCAAAGGCCATGGCAGCGCTAGCAAGGCTTTCATGGCGCACCAGTTCACTGAAAAAAGCGAGATCAGACAATTGCTTCAAAAACTTTCCCCAACAAGGATTCGTGCGTATTTGTTAATAATATTTTAAATATTGAATCATTGTAGATATTTTTATAACGAATACACTGAGCGCTTCCACATCTACAGCACACCACCCATGTCTTGGCTCGCTCTTCCTGATTTGCTCCTTGTTTTGTCGTTGGGCGCGGCTTTGGGTTTCTTCGGTGGGCTGTTTGGTATCGGGGGCGGCATTATTGCCGTCCCGCTTTTTATTATCGGGTTTGGCATGGACCAGGCCCTGGCCCAAGGCACCGCACTGGTACTGATGGTGCCCAATTTGCTGATTGGCTGGTGGCGTTACAACCAGCATCACAAGCTGCCCTGGCTGGCCGTGGCTGCAATTGGCATTACTGCGACTGCAACCACCTGGTTAACCGCCAAACTGGCCGTGCGCCTTGATCAAGACATACTGCACTGGATATTCAACCTTTTCATCTTGGTGGTGGGCCTGCGCATGCTGCTGCTGCGAAAAAACCCCAGCGCGGATTCAAACAACAGCGATCAACCTCGCACTGCCACCATGCCCATCGTTGGTGTATTGGGTGGCACCAGCATGGGCCTGCTGGGCATGGGGGGCGGCCTGGTGGCCACACCCCTGTTAACGACCGTGTTCAAACACACCCAAACCACGGCGCAGGCTTTGTCACTGGCCTTGGTGGCCCCCAGCTCGGTGATGGCACTGAGCACCTACGCCAATGCCCACCGCGTGAACTGGGAATTGGGCTTGCCCCTGGCTTTTGGCGGGCTGTTCACTGTGTCGGCGGGTGTGGCCATCGCCCACTACCTGCCTGAAAAGGCCCTGCGCCGAAGTTTTGCAGCAGTCATGATCATTGCTGCTTTCTGGCTCATTTTGCAATCACTGCACACGCACTAAGCTTTTCCGGTAAGAATAGGGGCTTGTCCACACTCGCCTTTTTGCCTGATGAAGCTGGCAGCCCTGTTTCGTTTTGTCTTGTTTGCCACTTTGCTCGGCCTGGCCTCCAATGTGTGGATGGGCGAACGGGCGGACCAGCTGCAAACGTCGCAGACAGCGCTGCTCACCGCCCGCTTGAATGCCATCAATGAATTACGCTTGCTGCAATCCGAATTCGATGCACTGCAAACCCTGGTGGCCGCTTTTGTGGTGAGCAAAAACAGCCAACACCTGGTGAATTATTACGAGCTGCTGGACGCCCACGCAGGCGCGCGCAAATATGCCCAGCCTGTCGACAATGTGTACTGGAGCAAGCTGATTGCCGGCAACACTGAAGCCGTACCCCTGGTGCCCGCCAAAGGTGAAACTCTGGAAAGCCGCCTGTTTGCTCCACAAAATGTTGCGCCCAACCTGAGTGGCGATATAAAAGAATCGGTCGAGAACATTTTGAACTTAAGCAAACGCTTGCGCGAACGCGAACAAATTGTGTTTGCCTTGACCCAAGGCTTGTACGACCCAGATGCGAGCAAGTATGTATCGGAAGCGCCTGTGCGTGACGACCTGGCCATTCAAATGCTGTTCTCCGAAGAATACCTGGGCTTGAGTAATGCCATTCGCGCTGAAATTCAAGGCCGAATTCGCGCAGTTGAACTTGGCTTTCAAACCGTGCTTGCCGCGCAGGCCGACAACATCAAAGCCACTGCGAATTTCGACCTTTACCTGGGCTTGCTGGTCACCCTGATGGCCCTTGTGGGCCTGGCCGTGTTGCAACGCTTCGTGGTGGCACCGCTGCGTGAACTGAACAAGGTGAGCAAACAAATTGCGCAGGGCAATTACAACATCAGTCTGCCCAATCCCCGATTTGTCACCGAAATGAGCAACCTTGTGAAGGGCTTTGCCCTGATGATAGGTTCATTCAAGCGGGAATTGGAACAGGGCGAGGCAGCAAGGTCAGCTGAATTGATTGCCTTTGAAGCAAAAATGGGCCGCGAACGGGCCGAGGCACAGGTGGAAGCACGCGGCATGTTGCTGGCCAATATGAGCCATGAAATCCGAACACCCATGAATGCCATATTGGGCATGACCGCGCTCACGCTCAAATCGGATCTGCCCGAGCAGGAACGCAACTACCTCCTAAAAGTACAGGACGCCGCGAAATCGCTGCTGGGTTTGCTCAACGACATTCTGGATTACTCCAAGGCCGAGGCTGGCATGGTGGAATTCGAGCACATTCCGTTCACTCTGGATGAAGTACTGGCGAATTCATTTCTCGCGGTGCAAAGCCAGGCAGCCAGCCGCAAACTGATGCTGTTGAACGAGGTTGCGCCCGGCCATTCAAACCAGTTGGGCCAGCGCCTGGTGGGCGACCCTTCACGACTGCGGCAGGTGCTGAGCAACCTGCTAAGCAATGCAGTGAAGTTTACGGAAAGCGGTTCGGTGCGTGTGTTTTCAAAACTGCAAACCCGTTCAGACAGTGGACTTGATTTGAGAATTGAAGTCCACGACACCGGCTCGGGTTTGAGCAAGTCACAAGTTGAGCGAATTTTTGAACAGTTTGCGCAAGGCGATTCAAGCGTAAGCCGTGTGTATGGTGGCACGGGCCTGGGTTTGAGCATTGCCCGCGAGCTGGTGATTCGCATGGGCGGCCAAATTTCAGTCGAAAGCATTCCGGGTGTAGGCAGTTGTTTCTGGTTCTCTGTACCCGTGGTCTATGACAGCGATATTTTGATTGAACCTCTACCCTTGGGTTACCAGAATGGTGTGTTGTTGCACCAGCCGGGGCCTGTCGCCGACTGCGTCATGTCGGTGTTGAATGCCACAGGCATGCAAGCCACACTGGTAAGTACCCTGGGGCAGTGCATACGGCACCTGAACGAGAACAATTGCGACTGGGCCTTGCTGCAATCGGATTTGCTCGACCCCAGCGAGCCCCTGCCAACCGAATTGCTAGAGCACTTAAGCAACCCGGCCTTGCGCGTGGTGGCCATTGACCGTGACCTGCTTTCAGCCGACAGTGCTCTGCTGCAACTATTGCCCTCGGAACTCACCAAACAACTGATACACCTGGCACACCCGGTGTTGATGCAAGACATTTGCGCCGCGCCGCGCCTTGATTTACCCACCTTTCCACAGCCCGATTCAACCCGGGAGTATCCTGAGGCCTTGCACGGAAAAAGTGCCCTGGTACTGGAAGACCACCCGGTTAACCAGGAACTGGTGAGCTCGTACCTGAAAGCGGCAGGCATGCAGGTTACTCTCTGCGAGCATGGCCAGGAGGCAGTGGAATTGCTGGATCCCGACGATGCCCCACACTTTGACGTCATCGTTACCGACCTTGAAATGCCGGTGATGGACGGCTATGAATTCACAGCCTGGCTGCGCGACCAAACCCGCTGGATGGACACCCCCCTGGTGGGTCTGACCGGGCATGCCTTCTCGGAAATACGTAACCGTTGTCTGGATTTGGGCATGGATGATTTTATCACCAAGCCCGTGGAAGCCCGCGTGCTGTACGCCACCCTGGCCGATCTGTTGCACGCCGAAACACCTTCACCTTCGCACCCTGCGCAGCAAATTACAACACCACCTGCTCTGCCCAATTTGTTCATGGAACACTGTGCCGACCTGCCTGCCAAGCTGAGGGGCCACCTGGATCAGCTGAATGAAGCCGCCTTCGCGCGAGAAATACATTCCATGGTCAGCCTGCTGGCCTTGTTGGGCGAACAGGCTTTGCACCATGTATTTCGGAATTTTGAGCAAGGCTTGAACAACCAAACCATCGATGCCAAAGAAGTGTTGGACCAGATCCGAACCGTGTGGCCTGCTTTGGTGAAGAAGTATTCTGAACTGACTGAGAAAGCCACCCCCACCTAGGGGAAACCTACCCCCTGAAATGGTGAACCTCCCCGCAAACGGTGAACCCTCACCTATGCGATGCCACACCTCGGTAATGCAGTCGACAATACTTACACGATGAACGGCAAAGCACTGGATTCAGCATGACCATTCGAGCACCCTACCAAGTTTTGCACAGCAGCCCTTACAAAAAATATTCCTTCGAGCGTGAGGTGTTTTTTGAAACGCTGGGTGCTTGCTGGGCATTGAGTTCTCGCAACGTCAGCGGCCTGTTTGCCATGCAACTGCAAATCGACTTAAGCCGTGTGCAGTTGCTGTACGGTGTACCCAGCTCGCATTTGCCTGAGCCGCTGCTGTTTCAGTTTCTGAATGTATTTCAAACCCGACCACGCAATGGTGCACATGCACAGCACATGCACGCAGAGCACAATGCGCTGGAACTGGTTGAAGACATGAACGAAGCAGACTTCCTGAATTTCACCACTGGTTTTCAGGATGCGGTGAATCAAATTCTGGAGCCACTGGATTGCTGGACCAAAGAATGCCAGCAAGCCCACCTGGCTTTAAAGTACTACGGCCTGAACCTGGTTGAAACAGGCATGCGCGAATCGAAATTCAAGCGCACCTACGCCGACCTGTTGGTGAACTACTTGCTCACCACGCAGCGCGTGTTTTTGCAGGAAAGCAAAACTTCCACATACAACTTTTAATCGCGCCGCCAGGTTTCACACCAAGCGCGGGCGCAGGTGTTGGCGCAATACCATTTTCAGTTCAAGAAACACATCAGGATCATTCAGCAAAATCATGTGGTGCTTTTGCGCGAAGGTCACGCGTTGTGCTTTGCCAGTGTCGTCGGCTAGAGCAGAATCGGGTGTGACCAAACCGTCTCCTACCGTGGTGTTCAACCAAGAGGAAGTATGGTCACCTATCGTTGATCCGATCAGATGAAACATCACTTGCTGACCATCGCGGGTTTGCAAAGCACCCAGGCCATGATCCAAATCACGAATGCCGCGTGAACGCACTCCCAGCACACGGCCAATTGGCCTGGCCAATTCAAACTTGCTGAATAATTGCTCACCCGCCGCCGCAAGTCGCGCAAGCGGTGCGCCGGCGTGGGGTGATCCCAAACACACCACATCGCGAATGGCGCGTTTCAAAATAATGTCGTCGTCGGTCAATGCTTCAACGACCGCGCGGCTGACCAAACCACCCATGCTATGCCCCACCAGGGTAATTCCCTCAACAGCCACAGGCCAATTGCGCACCAGCTTGTTCAACATGCGCTTGAATTGCCGGGCATTGGAATCAATGTTGCGGCCGGTGTTGTAGCGCAGGTAAAGCGCGGTAACAGGAAAATCATCTTGCAGCTTGTCACCATAAGGGCGGGTGGCTGGCTCACTGGGGTTGTAGTACATCTGCCAGCTGTCTTCGTTGCAACACAGGCCGTGTACGAAAATAACAAGGTGGTTTTGAGCGTCGGGAAACTGCGCCATCAACGCAGCTTGGTCGGCCTGCAAAAGCTGGCCGTTGGCATACAGATTCATGTGCACTTGCATGGGGTTGCGCGTGGCGGCCAAATGGTCGCCAAACACACCGTTGATCGCGCTGGAAATCGCCGACACCCGTTTGTCGGTTTTCGCATTCGGCATGGCGGGTATAGGCAGGTGGTCCACATCATCCATGAGTTCGCCGCCCATGGCCTGGTCAATCACCTGAGGCGAGGCCAGGCTTTGGTTGGCTTGCCGAACCACCCAGGCTGCACCCGAAAATACGCCTTTGCCTGCTTCGCGAACGGCGCCGTAAACCAAATCAGTAATTTCGTTGTGAACCGATTCAACAGGTTTGCTGGCATTGAGCGTGGCGGCACCCACCGCCTTGAATGGCATGTCGCTGATGGCGCGGTGAAATTCATGCACCCGTGTAGCGGCCTGCGCAATGGTGTCACCCACAAACATCAGTGTGCCTTCCAGTTTCTCGCCGGTGCTGGGTTCTTCTTTTTTGCTCATGCGGTGTCTCCGAATTGGAATTCGACGGTGTGTTTTTATTAGTGTACAAATGTACACTTAATTGTTTTGCTGCGCTAGAAATTCCACTCTAGTCAGCAACTGTCGATTTCTATTTGACCGTTTTCGACAAACCAAAGCAATAGGCCCAGTACACCAGGCCAATGAACAAGTATCCCTCCAGGTAAAAGCTGCGCCACTGCACGTCCCCAGCCAGTGCCAGGCTAAGGGCACCGGTCAATTCAAACAAGGCCACAATCGTGACCAGTGAACATTCCTTGAACAGGGTAACAAAACTGTTGGTAAGGCTGGGCAAACAGGCTTGAATCGCCTGCGGCAACACCACATGCACATTGCGTTGAACCACATTCAAACCCAGGGCCTTGGCCGCCTGCCCTTGGCCTTGTGGCACGGCCTGCAAGCCACCGCGTAGCACTTCTGCCAAATAGGCGGCGCTGAACAATGAAATTGTTAGCAACACACGGGTGAACAGGTCCAGACCCTCACCAGGCAACCACAGCGGCAACACAAAGGCAGCGAGAAACAGCACTGTGACCAAAGGCAAGGCCCGCAACAATTCAATGTAAGCGATACAAAACCGGCGCAATGGGGCAACTGCCGATTGCCGCCCCAAGGCCAGCAGCACGGCCAGTGGCAGGGCCATGGCAAAGCCCACAGTGCTTAAAATCAGCGTGAGCGGCAGGCCGCCCCACAGGTTGGTGGGCACCACTGCCAAATCAGCAAAACCACCATGCAGCAACACTGCACTGGCAGGCAACAACAGCGCCCAAAGCGAGAATGCGGTTTTGCTTTTGAATACCCTTGCAGCCGTGGCAAACAGCAATGCTGACCACAACACCAACACGGTGGCTGCGCGCCACTGTTCAGGTACTGGATAACGACCAAACACAATAACCCGCCATTTTTCAGCCACCACCCCCCAGCAGGCGCCCTGCCCGGCGGCCTGTTGGCACGCTTGCAAATCGGGGCTAAACACAGCGCTGAACACAGCCCAGTCCACCAGCGTCCAAGCCACCGGGGCCAACAGCAATGGCAAGGCAAGCCACAAAAAACCATTAAAAAAGCGATGAAGCAACAGGTTAGTGTTCACAAAGCCCCCCTGTTGACGCGCGTGTTCAGCGCATTCATCAAGCCCGCAGCCACGGCGCTGAGCAACGCATAGGTGATCAGAATAATGAGCACGCATTCCACCGCTTTTCCGCTCTGGTTAATCGCCGTGTTGGCCACCGACACCAATTCCGGGTAACCCACCGCCACACCCAGTGACGCATTTTTCAGCAAATTCAAGTACTGGTTGGAAAGCGAAGGCACCACCACACGCAAGGCCAATGGCAACACCACATAGCGGGTGGTTTGCGCATTGTTCAGGCCCAAGGCCAGCGCGCCCTGACGCATACCGGGCCTCACGGCCTGCACGCCTGCGCGCACGATTTCAGCAACAAAGGCGGCGGTGTAAACCACCAGCGCCAGCAACACAGCGAGGTATTCCGGGCTTAGTGCCCAGCCACCTTCAATTGAAAACCGCCCGCGCACCGGCGCTTCTGAAAACGTGGGAAACGCCAAACCACTTTTGCTCAAAAACACATGCTCACCAAGCGACCAAGCCTGGCTGGCGATGGGTAAAAACTGGGTAATGACAAAGTAAATCGCCAACAGTTGCAGCAACAACGGCACATTGCGGAACAGGTGAATGTAGCCCCTGCACAGCCCTTTTAATAAAGGGTGATGTGCCAATTGGCCCAGACCAATGAACAGGCCCAGCACGGTGCTAAGCAACAAGGCGGGCAGGGCAACTTTCAAGGTATTGAACAATCCCGCCAGCAGTATTTGCCAGTAGGGTGAACTGAATGCGACCTGCAGCCAGCCTTCACTCAAGCCGAAACCGGCAGGGTCATTGAGAAATTCAAAGTTCACGGGCAAACACCTTCAGCGCAAAGGTGGGGCGTACATGAGGCCACCTTGGGTCCACAGCGCATTCAAACCTCGTTCAAGTTTCAAGGGCGATTGCTTGCCCAAATTGGCATCGAACACTTCACCGTAATTGCCCACTTGCCGAAGAATTTGCACCACCCAGTCACGCGGCAAGCCCAGTGGTTTGCCCAGGTTTTCTGCACCGCCCAACAAGCGCTGCACAGCGGGATTGCTGCTGCTCAACGCTTGTTCGATATTGGCTTTGCCAACACCCAGTTCCTCTGCTTCAATCATGGCAAACACGGTCCATTTCACGATGGCAAAAAACTCGTCATCACCACGCAGCACCGCAGGGCCCAAGGGTTCTTTGGAAAAAACTTCGGGCAGCACCACATAGTCATCGGGCTGGCCGCTTTGGCTGCTTTTCAAACCAATCAATGCCGACACATCGGTTGAGAAAGCCTGGCAACGGCCACTGAAAAAGGATTTGTACGCAGCCTCAAAATTGTCATACACAATGGCTTTGGCGGTAATGCCCTGCGCGCCCAAATAAGTGCTCAGGTTTTTCTCATTGGTGGTGCCTGATTGCACGCAAATTTCGGCGCCCTTCAATTCTTTGGCGCTTTTCACGCCAAAGCGTTTGTGCATCAAAATGCCCTGGCCATCGTAATAGGTAATGGCGGCGAAGTGCGCATTCAGGCCAGCGTCGCGGCCCAAGGTCCATGTGGTGTTGCGGGAAAGTATGTCGATTTGATTGGCCTGCAAAGCCGCAAAGCGTTGCTGCGAACTTAAGGGCGTAAACTGTACCTTCTGTGCACTACCCAACACGGCAGCGGCCACGGCGCGGCACACGGCCACATCCAGCCCACGCCATTGACCATCGGCACCCAGTGCAGAAAAACCGGCCACACCGCTGCTCACCCCGCAACGCACTGCATCGCGTTTGTAAATAGCATTCAGCACTGGGCCTGCGTGTGCAGTACCGGTTAACAACAAGCAAAACAAAGAGCCCAACAAACCAGTTGCCAACAGTTTGAGTACCTTCACTGGCTTCCCCCTGTTTCATAGGCACCGCTTACTTTCAATTGCAGGCGACCCAGGTATTCTTTAATTGCAATGGTGCTTTCATCGAGTGCCTGCGGCTTGGGCAACCATTCCCAAAAGGCACGGCTTTCATTCAGCACACGAATATCGGTGCGCACGGGGTATACGGTGAAGCCCGCTTTTTCAAACCACAACACCGAACGCCCCATGTGAAATGCAGAAGTCACCAGTGCAATATTTCGGGAATCCTTGCCCAGTAATTCTCGCGTGCGCAAGGCATTCTCGAAAGTGGTTCGGGAGTTGCCTTCAATGAGCAAAGCATTTTCGGGCACACCCATGTCAAGCATAAACATTTTCATGCCAGGGGCTTCCGCCTCCTTGCGCGGGTCAGCCTCAAACTGTCCGCCACTGAGCACCAGGCGTGGGGCTACGCCTTGCTTGTACAGCCGCGCACCTTGCCACACGCGGTCGCCTGCGTCGTTCAAATCGGGCAGAGCACGCACACCGTCGTACCGCCCCTCCAGGCCACCGCCCAGCACCACAATTGCATCCACGTTCGGGGGCAAGGGTCGGTTGGCTTCCATTACAAGGGCCTCGTCTTCCAGATCACCCAACAAGGAGTCTGCGACCCAGGGTAGGCTGAAAGTGAACAATTGCAATTGAGCGAATACAAGCGCGTAAATACGTAGTTTTCCGCGGCCCAACAGACTCAGGCCAGCTAGCGCACTTAATACAACCCACAAACCCAGGGGGCTCAACAGCCAAATAGCGTACTTGGTCAGTTCGGCAGCCACAGCGTTCTCCACAAATTATTTCATGACCCATTGTAGACGGGCCACCGAGCGCACAAGCGCGTTAAACTGTTTTCTTCAATCACTCGTGCTTGCCTGCCAACATGCCCTTTCCCAACCACCAACTCAGCATGACCGTGCTGATGACCCCCGACATGGCCAACTTCAGCGGTAAAGTGCACGGCGGGCATATATTGAAATTACTTGACCAGGTGGCCTATGCCTGTGCAAGCCGGTATGCGGGCATGTATGTAGTTACGCTTTCAGTGGACAGGGTGTTGTTTCGCCAGCCCATTCGTGTGGGTGAACTAGTCACTTTTTTGGCCAGTGTCAATTACACCGGCAACACCTCCATGGAAGTAGGCATCAAAGTGGTTTCCGAAGACATTCATAAAGGCATTGCCACTCACACCAACAGTTGCTTTTTCACCATGGTGGCCATGAATGCCGATGGCACACCCGGCAAAGTGCCACCTCTGGAGCCCTGCACCGACGAAGAAAAGAAGCGACATGCCAACGCCGAATTGCGCAAGGAATTGCGCAAAGAACATGAAGAGCGCATGAACAATTTGAAGTAAACTTTGCCAATGGACTTAAGCAATTTGTCGACCGAGATTGATTTGGAAACCACGCTGGATCGCCTGTGTGGCGATTCGGCTTTGTTGCTTGAAATACTTGATTTGTTTCTCGATGAATTCGCCACTGAACAAACCCACCTGTTGGGCCGGGTTCACGTGGGTGATTACGCGGGCTTGGCCAGCAAAGCGCACTATTTCAAGGGTGTGGCCCAAAACCTGGGCTTACTGAAATTTTTGCCTGAAGTTCAGTTGCTTGAGCAGGCAGCAAAACAAAACGATTCAAGCAGCTGCTTTCAAGCACTCAATTCCCTGCATGAAATTGCATGCCGCATTTTGGCCATAAGAAAGAACATGCAAGCTGCCTGAAATTCAATCAGGCTTTTTTCAGGTACTTGCCTAACACTTCAATCAGTTTGTCGCGGTCCAGTGGTTTGGTGAGGTACTCATTCATGCCAGCGTTCAGGCACTTTTTGTCCTCACCCACCATAGCATGTGCGGTCAGTGCGACCACTGGTATGTTTGGGTTCACACCCGGCACGCTACCACTTCGAATCAATTCGGTGGCCTTGTAACCGTCCATCACCGGCATTTGGCCGTCCATCAACACCAAATCAAATGACTCTTGTGCAAGCAAGTCAAGTGCTTCCTGGCCATTGTTGGCCACTTTGCTGGCAAGGCCAAGGCGTTCAAGCACTTTGCACACCACCATCTGGTTCATGGGTGCGTCTTCCACCACCAGAATTTTTCCATGAAATTGCTGCACGGGGGGTAGTATTTCAGTTTGTGTCGCGAGCGCGGATTGGGTGGCTTGATCGATCATGGTTTGAGCAGCCACGGTTGGAATACCCAGTTTCAGGGAAAACATAATTTCAGTGCCATGGCCGGGCTCACTGTGCAAGCGCACTTTGCCACCCATTAGCGTGACCAGCTCCTTGACAATCGCCAAGCCAAGACCAGTACCTTGTGCACGGCGCGTGCTTGAACTGTCAACCTGTGTGAACCGCTTGAACAGATTCTTTTGATGCTCGGGCGCTATGCCAATGCCAGTGTCTTCCACCGTGAATTCCAGCGTGGCTTGTTGCTCGGTTCTGGACACCTCCCGACACACCACCTTCACATGGCCTACCTCCGTAAATTTGATTGCATTGCCCACCAGGTTCAACAAAATTTGACGCATGCGCACAGAATCGCCGAGGTAAATGGTTTTGGGTAGTGCCTCTGCGGGGCATTTCAATTCAATGCCTTTGCTGTTGGCATCAAAAGCCAGTGCAGCCTCTACATCGGCCAGTACATCAGCAAGTTCAAGCGGACTGTGCTGCAGGGTCAATTGCCCGCTTTCCACTTTTGAAATATCAAGAATGTCGTTCAGCAAGCTAAGCAGGGAAGCTGCACTGCGCTTGGATGCCGCAGCAAGCTGAAATTGCTCAGGCTTCAATTCTGAGTCAAGCAACAAGTTGAGCGTGCCCAGCACACCGTTCATTGGGGTACGAATTTCATGGCTCATGTTGGCCAGAAAAGCAGCCTGTGTTTTTTGAGCCTGCAAGGCAAGTTCTTGAGATTGCCGAAGCGAGGCTTCGCTTTGGCGCCTGGACACGATTTCCTCGGCCAATGCGGTATTGATTTGGGTCAGTCTGCCAAGGTCCGGCAAGGCCATGATGTACTTTAATTTGGGCAGCAAATAAATTGCTGTGGCCACCGAGACCACTGCAGTCACAATTTTTGTAATGCCTTGCGTGAAATACAGCGGTACCCACAGCGTCAGAATGCCCATCACATGGGTAACGCCACAGGCGAGAATAAACGCAGCAAACAGGTAATAAATAGGTTGCAGTTCGGCATCAGGGCGCTTCTTGGCCACATACAAAATACCAATGGGTATAGAGAAGTAAGCAATCGCAATCAAGAGGTCTGAAATCACATGCATGGCCAGCAGTTGCGGATTCCATGCAATGCAAAAGCCGTGCGGCAAGTACTCGATTACATTATTCATGTGTAAGCCACTTGGATAAAAACCGTTTAGCGATACACAAAATCAACATAGTCTGATTTGTGCAATCGGAGGAAGCTAGCGTCAATATAGTCCAAATACTCAGGCTCTTCTGGCAAATTACTTTGAATATGACCCTCGCGCCTGGCCCACCGGGCCTGCCCTTGCAAGGTACTCACCAGCGATTGCTGCAAAGTCATTCGAAAGATGTACTCATGCCAGCTTTTCTCAATGTGTTCCTGGCTAACTAGTTTTTTTCTCAACAACAACGCTTGCGCCCGCGAGGGATAGTCGCGAATGTAATCCACCGCCTCGCTCAATGCTTTCAAAACGCGATGTACCGTATCTGCCTGCTGGTTTTTGAACTGATTGCGCACGCTGACATTGAAGGTAAGCGTATACAAACGGGGAGCATTCGCATGCGCCACTTCACCGTGCGCCAAATTTAGCGTTTTCTCTGCCCACGGCTCCCACACAGATATCGCATCCACACGGCCTTGCACCAAAGCAACTGGGAGTTCAGAGGCCGCCATTGGCACTTCAATTACATCCTGTGGATCTATACCCCTAAACAGCAAAAAAGTATCGAGATAGTAATGTGACGACGACTTGGGTACATAGCCAATTCGTTTTCCGACCAGATTCAATTGGCCCTCATTGAGTAAATTGCGTGACACTAGCAACTTCAAACTGTGATTGTTGGTTGCCAGTGTGGCCAATATGGAAACGGGGCTTCGTTCGTAAGCTGCGAACATCAGGGGCAGCTCTGAAGAGCTCGCAATGTCAGCCCCACCTTCACCCAGAATTTTGATGCAATCCTGCCCACTGCCGCAGCCAATCAAAACGGGTTTCACTTGATGTTTTTCGAAGAACTTTCGCTCGGTGGCCACATAAAACGGCAGCGACATGGGCGATGGGGGCACTGCAATACGCACCACATTGGCAGCGTCTGCACTTTGCGCAGCCAACAGCAAGGCCAGCAGCAAAGAGTAGATCCATGCACCGAACTCGAACTGTTTCATGATCACACCTCGATCGATTTAACAACTTGATAGTGCATCGATTAGAACAACTCTGATGAAGGGATAAGAGCCGTTTGAGGCCTCTAGTTTGTACTTTATGATAGTTAACAATCTAACTTTTAATGCGCCTGCGTCTTCAGTTTCAGATGCGTGCCCCAGCGTTTTACTGCATCCAGCACTTTGTCAATTTGCAGGGGCTTGGTCAGCACTTCATCCATGCCTGCGGCCAAAGCCATTTGGTGGTCAGCCTCCATCACACCGGCGGTCAAAGCCAGTACAGGCAACTGCCGCAAACCCAACTGGTCGCGAATGTATTGACAGGTTTGCATTCCGTCCATGTCTGGCATTTGCACATCCATCAAACACACATCCACATCGTTGTGGTTGGGCTCGCTTAGAACTTGAATCGCAGCCTGCCCCGATTCGGCAAGAATCACTCTGGCACCATGAGTTTCCAGAATTTTTTTAAGAATCATCAAATTCAGTTTGTGATCGTCCACAGCCAACACGGTCAAGCCAGCAAGAAAAACCAATTCGTTTTGATTCAACAAACGATTGACTGAATTGGCCTTGCCCGACGCGTTGCCGGTAACCTCCAGCAACACATTTTTCAAGGCCGAGAATGAAACTGGTTTCATCAATACCGCGTCAAGTTGTCCCATCGACAACGGATCTTGCAGTTGTTCCACGTCCTTGGGCCGCACCATCAGCGCAACCTTGGTAGCCACCGAGCCATGCGCAGCTTTCAGCTTGTTGGCCAGTTCCAGCCCGCTGGTATCACTTAACTGGTTATTTACCACGAACAATCGTGGCCGCTGACCACTGGGCAGGCTCAAGGCCTGTTCCGGGTTCACTAAACTTTGTGGGACCACACCAGTCCATTCGACCATTTGGGCCACGCTGTCGAGTTGGGTTTTGAAACTGTCGACCACCACCACATCGTATGCAAACTCGCTGGCAACAGGCACTGTATTTGCCTTAGAATCCAGGTTCAACATCAGGGAAAATGCAAACAAGCTCCCTTGTCCAGGCGCACTCACCGCCGAGATGGTGCCCCCCATCAACTCCACCAGTTTCTGGCTTAAGGCCAACCCAATGCCTGTGCCACCAAAACGTCGCGAGATTGATGAATCCGCCTGTGAAAATGACTGGAACAAACGTTTCATGGCACCAGCGTCCATGCCCAAACCCGTGTCTTGAATGATGAAGCGCAACACGCAATGGTGAGTGTCCAGCTGATCCAGGGTAACTCCCACTTTGACATAACCGTTTTCGGTGAACTTAATGGCATTTCCCGCCAAATTCACCAGCACCTGGCGAAGCTTGGTCTCATCCCCCCACCAGCTGGTCGGGCACATTGGGGGCTACAGACACCACAAATTCAATCGGTTTGTCGGCCACTGCCCCAGTCATTAAATCGGCCAGCGAATCCATCAAGTGGCGGGCTGAGAAGGGTCGCTTTTCCAGCTCCATGGCACCGGCTTCAATTTTTGAAACATCCAGCACACCGCTAACCAAATCGATCAGGCCGCGCCCCGCGTTCTCAAGTTTCTCGACAAACTCCAGTTGCGATGAATCCAGCTTGCTTTGCTTCAGAATATAAGCCAGCCCAACCACCGCATTCAGCGGCGTGCGAATTTCATGGCTGATATTGGACAGAAATTCTCCCTTGGCCTTGCTGGCCGACTCGGCCACTTCTTTGGCTTGTCGAATTTCTTCCTCAACACGGCGACGATCGGTGATGTTTTGAAAGGCCCCCCGAATCATCCAGGGTTTGCGCTTGGCGCCTTCACCTTGCCAAATCACTTCACCAAACACATGCACCCAAATCAAGTTGCCCTTGTAGGTGCGCAACTGCAATTCCATGTTCACATCACTGCCAGTACGGGCAGCGTCATCCAACGCTTTGGAAAGCTTTGTGGCGGACTCCTCGGGATAAAGTGCAATCGCTTCTTCCAGGGTGGGTTGGCGCGTGAAATCGGCTTCGACAATTGCGTAGGTCTGTTTCGACCAGCTCAATGCATGTGTATTAGTGTCGAGCGTCCAGGCACCTACACCGCACATTCGCCCAGCCACCTCCAACAAATGCGTGGTCGACGTAACGTCGGCCAGTTTGTTGTTCAACTCCAAAGCCAATGAATCAAGCGCAGCAGCCACGTCGCCAAGTTCATCGCCTTCCGGCAAATTGCAACGCGCATTCAGATTACCCGCACGCATGGCGTTTGCGGCGTTCTCAATTTGCTCTAACGGTCTGACCACTCGGTAACGGATCAACAGCAGCAGCAACAAGGAATTGATACCGAACAACAGCGTAAACACCAAAACAATCATTTTCCGCTGGTGCGTCAGGGCCTCTTGACGCGCAAAAGCCGTGTCAGAAATTTTGTAACTCAACTCGGCCAACTGCTCGGCCTCGGAAATCAGACGATCCGTCAACACACTATTGCGGCGCTCATTGAGGGTGAGTTGCTCAGAATATTGCAGGTGAGAGAAGCCACTGAACAGGGCAGCCAAGTCACCTAGTCGCCCATCAAGCTGCCTGGAAAGATCACCACTTTCATCGGAGAAATGCAGATGATCAAGTTCATCGGAAATGGATTGATGCACCACCCACCACTGGCGAATATTGGTTTCCGTCATGTATTCCGATGCGGTGTGCGTTAGCACCAACATGCGAGTGGACAAGCGGGAAATTTTGCGTGCAGCAACGCTTTGCTCCAGCACGTCATTGCGTTGCTGGTTAATGGAAACGACTGTGGCCGTTGCCACCAGGACAAGGCCAATTAGCAAAACCAAGGCGATGAATACGCCTTGTTTAAGTCGCAACAAAGGTTTCATGGGTACACAAAATCAACGGCGTTGGGTTTTATTTTTCGCAATAGACTGGAATCAATGAAATTCAAAAACTCGGGTTCGGCCAAGGCTGAGCCAACATGCCCTTCACGTCGAGCCCATCGGGCCTGACCCTGCACGGTAGTCAACAAGGACTGCTGCAAGGTCAGCTCATACTGGTAGGTGGACCAGGCTGCTTTCACCGTTTCAAGATCAATACCCACATCACGTGCCAGTATTCGTTTGGCCTCGTCGGGATTCTTCTTGATAAATTGAATTGCCTCATCCAGCGCGCCTAACACGGCAATCGATTTGCGGGTTTGTGCCAAGCGGTATTCGTTGCTAACCAGCAGGTTGAAGGTTTGGCTGTACAGTTTGGGCGTATCAATTACCGCAACATCTGCGCCGCCTAGCTCCAGTGCAATATGCCCCCAGGGTTCCCAAACCGAAATTGCATCCACCTCACCTTTCACCAAGGCATTGGCCAATGCGTCCGCACCCATGGCCACGGGCACCGTCGATTTGGGGTCAATGCCGTTGTAGAGCAGGAATAAATCCATGTAATAGTGCGACGACGCTTTCTCAACATAACCAATTCGCTTGCCCGCCAAATCTTTGACACCACCTTTCACGGCGGCTTTTCTGATCAGGAACTTCATATCGTCTTTGTTGGTGTTAAACGTGGTCACCAAACTAATTGGCTTGCCTTGAAACACGGCAAACATGAATGGCAGTTCTGACGACGTGGCCATGTCGACCCGCCCCTCCGTCAGCTCCTTCACGCATCGATTTCCGCCCAGGCATTCAATCAGCACGGGTTCAACTTTGTGCTTGGCGAACAGGTTCTTTTCCGCAGCCACGAAAAATGGCAAGGACAAAGGCGACTTGGACACCGCAATGCGTGGCTCATTGGCCCACCCCAAAGAAGACAAGCCCATGAACGCACAAAACATGACTGAAGAGAAACGCGCAATACGCAAACGACTTAGCATGGGGCTTGAAATTGAAGTGTTGACACGCCCACATTGCGCGTTTTGCAAACAGACAATCGAATAAAAAGGGGGCTTCCGCCCCCTTATATTATTACTTTACAATTATTATCAATTTAACATTTATAACATGCTCAGTTTGACGCCTTTTGCTGGCGTAACACCTTGGTTTGACCCACTTTTGCTGCCTGAATTTGAGCATCGGTGTAAGGCAAACGAGCCCAGTTTTTCTGGGAATACGCCTTGGTGTAATCGTCAAAGTGCGGATTGGCCGGGTCGGTCGACAATGAATAAGTCAGCATGGCATCCGCCTGTGGTTTGCCATTCGCATCCCAGGTTACAGCCTGAATGTAGCTGTTGCCATAAGTCACTTTGTAGCCTTCCGAATTCAGCCGGCTGGGTTCTGTACTCACAATCGTGAACGCGCCTTCCGGGCTGGTGCCACCGAAAATTGGCGTGGCACTGGCCTGTACTCCAGATTTTTGAATATTGCCCAAGGGCTCGTCCAGCGCAAAACCAGCGGCCTGTACCGCCAAAATTGCATCCGCAAAAGCAGCTGCGGTAAACGGATTGGCAATGTTCAATGTGTTGGGTGTGTTCACCGGGTCAACCGCATTGAAGCCATTCGCCCACAAGTTAGTTGGCAGTGACAATGGCACTGGCACATCAAACGGCAAATGCAATTGCGGTGCACCTGCAGGCAAACCACCAGGGTTGCGAATAGCCCTGCTCCAGAATTCGCGCCACAAGTGTGCCCCCTTGCTGTCCAGGTTGGCTTTGCCATCCCAGGCACCCAAAGCGGCACACGCGTCAGCGGTTTGCACTGGCATCAAGCCGGTACTCAACAATACAGGTACTTGGCACAGCGCATCCACCACCGATTGCTTGGCCAAAGTAGCGGAATAAATCTCGCTGTTTAGCGCAATGTCTTTCAGGTTGTCTTGGGTAAAGCGGTTGCCTGGCAAACCATCCGCACCACCCAAACGGCGCTCCGCTTGAAGGGTGCACAAGCGAGTGCGCAAGGTGCGTTCCGCATTCTCGTCACCAATAATGCGGTTAAAACCGGTCAATGGCTGACGCGGGTTGCTCAACCAGTAGCTGTCGTTGCAGTTGGTTACATAATCGTCACGCTGAAGCGTGGGCAGGTTACCTGGTCCAAAAATGCCGGGCGCGGGTGCATCGGGGTCGCTGCCCCACTCGCAGGCTTCGCGTGAACCGTTGAGCACGGGCAAGCCTGGTGACAACTGACCCACCACGGTATTGAAAGGCTCTGCTGCACAATCGGCAATTTTTTCGTCCGTCACATGCGGTACCACTGTCACGTCACCGTAATAGGCCGGCTTGCCTGGGCCACTGGCCACGGTATTTACCCAAGGCACACCCAGTTCACTCGCATGCAAGTCAACAAACTCCTCCAGCGACTCAGCCAGATTCCACTTGGCAAACTGGTTAATCAACCGGTCGTTTTCAAGGTTGGCATCGCGCAGGGTAAAGGCCATGAATTGGTTCCAACCCAACACAGGCACTCCGCTGGCCTCAAGCACCAACATCGGCCCATAATGGCTTCGGTACATGGTGCGCTGCATTTTGGTAATGCTGCCATCCGCCTGCTTCACCTCTATTTCAGTGGGCAGGGCGATCATGTCGCGCATCTCGCCCTCGTACATGTACTGGGTTGGATTGGCCGGGTTGATTTGTAATTGGTAGAACGTAAAACGGAAAGCTGTTGAAACCGTGTGGCTCCAGGCCACGTGTTCGTTAAAACCAATCAGCACAGCGGGTACGCCATAAAGACCAACTCCCATGATATCCATGGTTTTTTTACCATTCATCTCCAGAATATTGTGGCTCAGGTACAAGCGCTCTGTGCCCTTCCATGGGAAATGGGGATTGCCATACACCAGCGATTGACCGTTGGCAGTCGCATCCTTACCAAAGGCATACATATTGCTGCCGAAATGGTCCTTGTTCTGCATGGCAGTGAAAGGGTTCGGGTTGGCCTTCAGCAAAGCCACTTGCTCAGCCACGCCGGGGGTTTTGGCTTTTTTACCCGCATTGGCCAAGGTCGCAGGGCGCGCAGTGGCACCACCTGGGGGCTGGGCATTGCCAATTTCAGTCACAAACACCGAGCTGCTGGCCAATACAGCCAGCCGCACAAAGCGGCGGTACATGTCATCCGTGGTAATTGGGGCCAGCCACTCGGCATCCGCACAGGCGGCATGGGCAGGCACCTTACTGCCATCGGGCTGTTCATACTCATGCTCACCGGCTTTTAGTTCAGCAATGTAGCGGTTTACCCCATCGGCATAACCGGCCACTACGTTCTGAAAATCGGGAATGGTTTTGTCGCGGGTGCGCTGCCAGGCATTGCGGGTAATTCCATCGGCACCCTCTTCTTCAAAAGCAAACAGGCTTTTCCAGAAAAAGTCGCTGGCCACGTTGTTCGCAGTCGAACCGTTGGGTTCAATCGTGTAAGTGCCGTCGGGGCCAAAAAAGCGGGAACGCTCTCCCCGAATTGTCAACAGGTCCTCAAGAAACACGCAGAGGTTGTCTTGCGCAAAGGCATAGCCCTGGCCGTAACCCAAACTGCCATAATCCTTGGCACGAATGTGCGGCACACCGTAAGTGGTGCGGGTAATGCTCACATCGTATTTCAGGTTGGGGTTCTCGTTGGGATTGATACGCCCATCGGTGCCGGCGATGTCGTTGTTGCTGCTACCCAGGCAACCCACCAACATCAACAGGGCCGCACTGGCTGCGCCCATCTGTAGACCACGCCGCAACGCGGCCTTGTTCGTCAAGCCTGTAATCACTGCTGTCTCCTCTGCTTTCATTCTGGGCCCACCTTTAGTGGCAGGCCTTATGTCAGTAATACCTCCGGAAATTACAATTGGATTAAAAATCAGGGCTTTACTGACAGGCTTCAGTAAATTGCCAGTGCACGGTGCGCTTACCGAAAATTTCCGGAAGCTTGGTGTTAGCACCGATTCAACCCACTGCCGGCTTGCGCGACAATGTCAATCTTTCGAAGCAAACAAGCAGGCCCAGACACATGCAACCCTACACAAACGATCAAACTGTCGCCCACTTCATCAACGGCAATTCCGTGAGCGTGGCTGGCAGCAAAACAGCCAATGTATTCAACCCGTCGCTGGGCAGGGTCGCCCGCCAGGTTGAGCTGGCCGATGTAGCCACTGTGAACAAAGCCGTAGAAGCCGCCAAAGCAGCATTGCCAGCCTGGGCCAACAAGCCGCCGCTTCAGCGCGTGCGCATCATGAACAAATTTTTAGCCTTGATGAACCAGCACCGCGACGAACTGGCTGCCATCATCACGGCCGAACACGGCAAAGTATTCACCGATGCGCAAGGCGAAGTCAGCCGCGGCATCGACATCATTGAATTTGCCTGCGGCATTCCGCAATTGCTCAAGGGCGACTACACCGAACAGGTTTCAACCAACATCGACAACTGGACGCTGCGCCAACCCGTGGGTGTGGTCGCTGGCATTACCCCGTTCAACTTCCCCTGTATGGTGCCGTGCTGGATGTTCCCCGTGGCCATTGCCTGCGGCAACACCTTCATTCTGAAACCCAGCGAACGCGACCCCAGCGCGGGTAACTTCATGGCCAGGCTACTGAAAGAAGCCGGTCTGCCCGATGGTGTATTCAACGTGGTACACGGCGATAAACTGGCCGTGGAAACCCTGCTGAATCACCCCGACGTCGCGGCGCTGAGCTTTGTGGGCTCAACCCCGATTGCAAAGTTCATTTATGAAACAGGTGCACGCAACGGCAAACGCGTTCAGGCCTTGGGCGGTGCAAAGAACCATCTTTTGGTGATGCCCGATGCCGACCTGGACCAAGTCACCGACGCGCTGATTGGTGCCGCATACGGCAGTGCAGGTGAGCGTTGCATGGCCATTTCCGTGGCAGTGATGGTGGGCGACGTGGGCGACAAACTGATCCCCAAACTGGCCGCCCGACTGAAAACATTGAAGGTAACAGACGGCATGGACCTGTCGGCTGAAATGGGCCCGATCGTGACCGCTGAAGCACTCAAGCGCATTGAAGATTACGTGCAAATTGGTGTGGACGAAGGCGCCACACTGGTGGTGGATGGTCGCGGCCAAAAACCAGCCGGTTTCGAAAACGGCTTTTACACTGGTGGCACTTTGTTCGACCACGTGAAGCCGAACATGCGCATTTACCTGGAAGAAATTTTTGGACCCGTGCTCAGCTGTGTGCGCGTCGCCAACTTTGCCGAAGGCCTTGATTTGATCAACAGTCACCAATATGGCAACGGCGTAAGCTGCTACACCCGCGACGGCAATGTGGCCCGCGAGTTTGGCCGTCAGGTGCAAGTGGGCATGGTAGGCATCAACGTACCCATTCCGGTGCCCATGGCTTGGCACGGCTTCGGTGGCTGGAAGGCAAGCCTGTTCGGCGACATGCATGCGTACGGCGAGGAAGGTGTTCGCTTCTACACACGCCAGAAATCAATCATGCAGCGCTGGCCAGACAGCATCGAGAAAGGCGCAGAATTCGTGATGCCCACCTCGAAATAATCCAATTCGCGTAGACTGGGTTTCAACCCAACTTCGGCTACGCGAATTCTTCCTTGAACACCGAAATCAAAGCGGGCGCACTGGTCGCATTCGGTGGTTACGCTCAAGCAATTGTGTATGGCATGCTGGCTTTCGCCCCGCTGGGGCAAGCCGGTCTGGCCTATGGCATTTACGCTGGCTTGGCCAGCGCACTGTTGGGCAGTGCAATCGGCGCTTTTTCAGGCAAAGCACCGGTTCAGTTTGGTGGGCCACGGTCGTCCACCGCGTTGATCATCGCGGGTTCACTGCTTGGTTTTCTGCAGATCACTGACAATCACACCGAATTAATGTTGCTGCTCGCCATTGAAATTTCATTGGCGGGTGCTTTGATTGCCTTGGCCCAACAACAAGGCGTGGGCAAGTTGATGCAGTTTTTACCTGCGCCTGTGTTGATCGGCATGAACACCACGCTAGGCCTTTTCTCAACCTTCAAATTGTTGCCCGCCATCGTGGGGTTTGCGGTGTACACCAGCATTGCAGAAGCAGTGGCAGATCCCGATTCATTTTCAATTCTTGCGCTCGGGGTGTCCGCAATTGCGATTGCCGTACTCGTTTATTTTCGCGCAGTGCGCCCGAATCCGCTTGGGCTTATCTACGGTCTGGCCGTTGGCTTCGGACTGCATGCAATTTTGTGGTGGGCCTGGCCTGGCAACCTGCCGGTGCAGACAGTAGGAACCCTGCCTGCGCACCCGTTTTTCAACGGCAATCACGACCACATCGCTGCAGCCTTGCAGCAAATACCCGGGCTGTTGCTTGGCAGACCCGAACTGCTGTTGCAAGTGCTGGTTGGCTCATCTGTGCTGGCCTTGCTGGTGGTCCTTGAAAGCATGCAATCTTTGTTGCAAGTGGACCAAACCCTGGGCACACGGCACAACACCCGTCACGAACTCAATGTACTGGCTTTTGCGAATGTGGTTTGCGGCCTGTGTTTGGCCCTGCCCTCCTCGAACTACTTTTCCCGAAGCAATACCGCCTTGGCCGTAGGCGCCAAGACCCGCCGAAGCGAAACAAGCTATGCGTGTTTCATTGCGGGGCTGCTCGCCGTCACCTGGCTGGTGTTTGAAGACCTCCCCCTTCACATTCTTGCAACCGCTGTCGCAATCAGCTCGCTGTTCCTGATTCAAGGCAGCACCCTTCGATTGATCAAACGGTTTGTCCGGCCCAGCCAACGCAAGCGCATGGCCCCTTCTGACCGGTTCACGGTGTGGGTGGTGCTCTCAATGCTGCTGGTCACCGGTTTGAGCAACTTGCTGGTGGGTACGCTGGTCGGCGTGTTGTTTGTGGCGGCTTATTTCCTGCAACAGCAATCCAGCAGTGGTTTGCGCAGTGTGGAATTCTGGCCTGCGGCCCGCTCGCGAAGCATGAGGCCACGAGCCCAGCGACAACAGCTGTATGAAGCCTTCGAGCATCTGGCATGGGTTCGCTTTGAAGGCAATCTCTTTTTTGGCAATGCGCCGTGGATTGCCATTCACTTGCAAGATGAACTTATTGGCGCTCAATCCATCGTGCTGGATTTCACGCACCTATGCTACGTGGACGACACGGCATGCGCCTGCATTGAACGACTCATGCGCAACGCACCTTTGGGCCTGAAGATAGTGGCTGTGCTTCCGGCATCACCCAACCAAACTCTGGGTGGAGAGAATCTTCTGCGGGAAGTTCTTGAACATGCAGATTTGTCCATTCAAACCCACATTGACGACGCTTTCTGGTGGATGGAAAACCAGCTACTCAGTAACGCCGCGCTAGACGCCCCACCCCACAACGATGAGCAGGCATTGATACAAAGCCACCTGTGCGACGACATGAGTGCTCAACAGACAGAAAGGTTCTCCAAGCTGCTGGAACAACGCAGCCTGCGTTCCGGGCAAGAACTGTTCACAGAGGGTGACCAGCCGTGTGGCCTGTACATACTGATTCGTGGGCAACTCAGCGCCTGGCAAAACACTGGCAACAGCAACGAGCGGCTGATGCGCTTCTGCCCTGGCAGCCTGGTGGGCGAAATGGCCTTGATCGACAACAAACCCCGTTCGGCCACCGTACGTGCAGACACAGCCTGCGACTTGCTCTTCCTCCCGGCCCGTCACTTTGAGGAACTTCGCCATGAACATGCGGAACTTGGGCGAATCATGCTGAACAACCTGGCTCGCGAACTGGCGTTGCGCATACGTTTGGCCAACCAAAGCCTCTCATTAATGCAGTAAAACTGGCCGCCACTAGAGGAATTCCTCTTTGTGTACCGCCTCGCCTTGCCGTATTTTCTCGGGTGTGCACAACCTTGTAACACCTCATGAACAAAGCAGAATTCCAGAAACGCTACGGCAATTCAATTGGCAAGCCCAAACTCAGCCTGCTGTTGGGCGAGGCCAAAACACCGTTTGAAGCAGCCAAACTCGCCGTGGGCTGGCGTTTCCTGGCCCGCAAGAATGTGGGCCAAGGCCAAACCGTGTTGTTGCTACCCGGCTTTGGGGCCAGTTCCAGCAGCATGACCTTCATCAAACGCTACCTGGATTCACTGGGCTACAAGGCCGTACACTGGTCTGCCGGTTTTAACCACGGTGAAGTGGGCAAACTGCTTCCACAGGTCATTGCCGACATCAAGGAACACTCTGAGCAGGCTCAAGCCCCCATCAAACTGCTAGGCTGGAGCCTGGGTGGCTACCTGGCTCGCGAGGCTGCACGGGAAGTGCAGCAAAACGTAAGCCGCATCGTCACTATCGGCAGTCCGGTGATTGGCGGGCCAAAATATACGGCAGTAAAAACGCTCTACGACATTCGCGGGCTCGATGTCGAATCCATTGAAAACAGCACGCTGAAACGGTTTGAGCATCCAATTGTTTGCCCCATTGTCGCGCTGTACTGCAAGAAAGACTCCATCGTAAGTTGGCAAGCCTGTATCGACCGCTTCAGCCCCAATGTTGAGCACATAGAAATCGACACGCCCCACCTGGCCATGGGCGTCAGCAAGGAAGTCATGAACCTGCTGCCTTATGCCTTGGGTACACCGCTGAAATAGACGGGTATTCACCTGTGTCCTCCGGGCTTTTACTGACTTGAAACTTTTTGCCAGCAGCGTAGACTAAATTTCTAGTGGACGGTGCTTGCGCTGCCACGACACAAGGCAACAAACCCTTGTGCCTGTACCCCCTTTTGCATGCAGTCCGTCCTGCAAATTCGCCCGCTGGCCTCAAGCCCGCGGATGCATCAAGACTGTGTGTCAAAAAGGGTTTCAACATGATCAGACAACACTACCAAGCACTCGAACACATCAGCGCTGGCGCTACCGACACCATTACGGTCAGTGACCCCAGTCGCCCTTTGAAGCTGACAGCCGATTCGCCAGCCTTCGACGCCATGACAGACCTTCGGCGTGTACACCCCGTGAGCATTTCCGGCTCTGAAACACTTGAGCAAGCCCGCACCACCATGATTGTGTGCGGCGTCAAACTGCTGTTCGTTCGCAATGAACAAGGCCATCTTCAAGGCCTGCTCACCGCCAACGACCTGGCCGGCGAGCGCGCAATTAAGGAAGCTTCATCGAGCAACCGCAATGTGCCCGAGCTAACCGTGAATGATGTGATGGTGAAACTGCCCGACCTGGAGTTTCTGGAGTTTGGCGCAGTGTCACGCGCCGAGGTGGGCCATATTATTGCCACACTGCGTGAACACAACCGGCAACACGCGCTGGTAGTGGACAACCGCTCGGGCAAAATGCGCGTGGTGGGCCTGTTCTCCTCCACACAAATTGCGCGACAAATGGGTATCCCAGTGATGGACCCCGTGAAGGCCAGCACCTTTGCGGAAATTGAAGCCGCAGTGGCCGCAGCTTAAGCTTTCAACAATTCGACCACCAAAGGGTGGTCGATTCCCTTCACATTCCACACGCCATGAATCTCTTCGTGCAAATCAGGGCATTGCCCCAGCAGGCGCAAACCGCTTAAGGTACCCGCGTCGTACACACCCAGGCGGCTCACTGGAAACACACCCAGGCCACGGGCGGCAAACACCGACATCAAGGCACTGTCCTCAAATTCGCCCACCACATGGGGCACAATTCCCTGCTGCTCAAACCAGTAATTCAAGTCTATTCGCAAGCGGGAATGTCCCGTGGGCAGTAACACCGGCAATTCAGCAAGGCATTGTGGAAAATTGTTCACACTGCTTTTTTTCACCCACCTCGAAGCGCCGAACCAATCCACCGTGGTTGTATTCAGCACCCGGCTTTGCATGCGCAAGTTGGGGTTGGCTGGCGGGGGCTGCCCGGCAAACACAAAATCAAGGTGGTGCAAAGCCAACTCCGCCAGCAACTGCTCGGGCTCCCCTTCGTGGCAAGTCAGGTGCAGGTCTTCCGTATCCAACACAGGCTTCAACAAGGCATGCACCGCCAGTTTCGAGATGCCATCGCACAAACCCACCCTGAAACGCTTCACCGGTTTGCTGGCCACCGCTCGCACCAACTCCGGCAGGCTTTGGCCAAGCTGAAAAATTTCCTCGGCTTTGGCAAAAGCCACCTGCCCGGCTTCAGTCAATGCCACGCCACGCCCATCCGGCTTTAGCAACTGATGCCCCAGGTCTTTTTCAAGCTCACGCACTTGCGCGCTGATGGTTTGAATGGCCATGTCCATGCGCTCAGCAGCACGTGCAAAACCACCTTCCTTGGCGACCATCCAGAAGTAATGCAAGTGGCGGTAGTTCAACATCAGCGGCACCTCAATAATTTAACTGCGTAAAAACCGAAGTAATACTTCATTAAATACTGGTTTTTTCGAAATCACAACTGGTACACCATGGCGCCGTGTTCAATTCAACCCTCATGGAGTATCAAAGTGGACGTTTTAATGGAATTCATGCACACCGACTTTCTCGGCACAGCCGCATGGATTTGGCTGTTGTTTGTCGGTATTGTGGTTGCGCTACTCGCCTTCGACCTCGGCGTGCTGCACAAAGATGACCACGAAATTGGGGTCAAGGAAAGTTTGCTGCTCTCGGGCGGTTACATCACTGCGGCCTGTCTGTTCGGTGCCTGGGTGTGGTGGTACCTGGGTTCTGAGAGCGGTATGAACTACTTCACCGGTTTCGCGATTGAAAAATCACTGTCGATGGACAATGTGTTTGTCATCGCCATGATCTTCTCGTTCTTCGCAATTCCTCGCCAGTATCAGCACCGCGTGTTGTTCTGGGGTATTTTGGGCGTGATCGTGCTGCGCGCCATCATGATTGGCTTGGGTGCCGCACTGGTGAAAGAATTCAGCTGGGTGCTTTACCTGTTCGGGGCATTCCTGGTGATCACCGGTATCAAAATGTGGTTCATGGCCGACAGCGAACCCGACATTGAAAACAACCCAATTCTGAAGTTCTTGCGCAAGCGCATGCGCATCACCGATGGCCTGCGTGGCAATGCGTTCGTGGTCAACGAACCTGACCCCAAAACGGGCAAGGTGGTTCGCTTTGCCACACCCTTGCTGCTTGCCTTGATCCTGATTGAGTTCGTCGACCTGATTTTCGCGGTTGATTCTGTGCCCGCAATTTTTGCGATCACCACAGACCCGTTCATTGTGTACACCAGCAACATCTTCGCCATTTTGGGTTTGCGTGCCTTGTACTTCGCATTGGCCGCGATGATCCACCGCTTCCACTATCTAAAGTACGCTTTGGCAATGGTGCTGGTGTTCATCGGAAGCAAAATTTTCCTGGTGAACTTCATTGGCAAATTCCCGCCTGCGTTCTCGCTCAGTGTGACCTTGGGCCTGATTGCCGGAGGTGTGGTGTTCTCGCTGTGGAAAACACGCGGCGACAACAAACCTGAAAAATTGGAACATGTCATCGACAGCAAATAAGGCGTGCTAAAGTAAAAACGGCCAGTGAATCAAACACTGGCCGTTTTTTTTATTCCCAACGCTTCAAAAATATTACTTCGGCTGCTTCACTGCTTCAATCGAGATCAGCACTTTCACTTCAGGGAAAAACCCGCGATCCACAGCGTAACCCAGGTCAAAATCAGTGCGTTTAAACTCTGCCACTGCATTTGCTCCGCATACTTCTGCCTTCTTGAAAGGATGCATTAAGCATTTGAAAGTATTGATCTTCAGTGGCACTGGCTTGGTAATGCCCTTCAAGGTCAAATCACCCAACACCTCCACTGGCTTGTCACCTTCAAAGCGCATCTTGCTGGCTTTGTATGTGATGGTGGGGTGTGCTTCCACATCAAACATATCCACACCCTTGGCCTCTTCATTCATCTTGCCGTGGCCAAAATCCAGGCTGGTGGCATCAATCTCGATATCCACCGTGCCAGTTTTGTTGGCCCGGTCAAGAGTGACCACACCCTTGGTTTTTTCAAACTGGCCACGCCACAGCGAAAGCCCACCGAGGTGGTCCGCTTCAAATGACGGATAAGTGTGACTGGGGTCGACCATGTAGGTGTCTACCGCAGCATGCGCAAAGCCCATCGTACTCAGCGCAACTGCGCCACCCAACACTGTTTTTAATACTTGCTTGAACATCCCCGACTCCTCGCTTTCGTTGTGCGTTCAAAGGTGTGACTACTCACCTGGCAGGCGCCACCAATTTAAAATCGATCACCACTTCATCAGCCACAAGGCTGGTGTCACCCCACTCACCATCTGCACCCACTTTGTACTCCAGGCGTTTGATCTGGGTTTTTCCGGTAAAGGTGTGTTTACCAGCCAAAGTTTGAATTTTTACAGGAAACTTCAGCGGCTTTTTAATGCCTCGAATGGTCAAATCGCCGGTGGCCTGCAAATTGTTGCCGGTGCCAGTTACGCCGGTAATCACAAATGTGGCTTGGGGGTGATTTTTTGAATCAAACCAGTCTTTGCCAGCAACCTCTTTGTTGTACTCCGGGTCGCCAAGGTCGTAACTTGCGGTGTCCACGCTGAGGGTGGCTTTGGTGTCGGCTGGCTTGGCCGGGTCGTACTGCACATCGCCTGTAAATTTCTTGAAATTGCCGCTCACCGGCACATTGAACTGTTTGAAGGTGGCTTTGACTTCGCTTTGTGTTGCATCAATTGGCGCGGCCAGGGCGGACATGCTACAAACTGAGAATGCCAGGCCTGTCAACGCCTTGGCGAATGAGTAATTCATATGAATCCTGCGGAGCTTGAAAACAATCGGCAATTGATCGAAAAATTAGTCGGCTCGCATTCCGGGAATCATGCGGCCTAAAATACCGTCGCGGTCCAGAACGTGATGCTTCAAGGCCATCAATACATGGCCTACCACCAACAAGACCAAGCCTTTGCCTGAAAGTTCATGCAAGGTTTTAAACAACTCTTTCAATTCCAGATTTTTCTCGATCACCACAGGCAGTTCGATTACACCAAACCACACCACCGGGTAACCCGAGGCCAAGCTGTACAGGTAGCCAAACACAGGTACTGCCAACATGAACAGGTACAAGGCGAAATGCCCCAATTTGGCCAGCAGTACCGTGTTGTGCCCCCAATGTGCCGGGTATTTGGGGGTTTTCGACAACATTCGAACCACCACGCGCAACAACACCAGGGCAAACAAGGTAACGCCCAGCCACTTGTGCCAGTTGAACAGTTTCAACTTGAACGGCGTAATGCCGGGAATGTCCACCATGTACAAACCCACGCCAAATGCCGTCAAAATGCCCACCGCCATTAACCAGTGAACAACCACCATGGGCAAACCGTAGCGATGGTTTTCGCTCAATGCACTTTTCAAAATCTCATCCCTTTGCAGCACAGGCTTGCATTTTTCAGCAATAAATAGTTGGGTTTAAAGCCTTTTTCAAGATACAATTTATAGTTGTTTTGCAGCTGCGTACATGCCGCAAGGCTTAAACATCAATCGGGCACGCCCGCAGGCGCGTCCACCGGCGTTTGTCAGCCAGTATTGTGCAGCCCTAATAACTACGTTTCAACCAGCGCTTTCAATCAGGACGTCGTATGAGCGATTCAAACGAACACGAACTTCTAATCAAGACACCCAAGCAACTTATCTATGCAGTGGTTGCCGCGTTTGTCATTCCGATTTTCGTCATTATCATGCTGGCTTACTACGTCAGCAGCAGCGAAAAGCCCGCCGCTGGCAGCAATGCGTTTTCTGAAGAATCCATCGCCGCGCGCCTCGCACCAGTGGGCACGGTTGACTTCGTCGATGCAAATGCACCCAAGGTACTGAAAACTGGCGAACAAGTGTATGCCGCGGCTTGCGCTGCCTGTCATGCTGCTGGCGCAGCGGGTGCTCCCAAGCTGGGTGACCAGGGCCAATGGTCAGCCCGCCTGAGCAAAGGCTTCGACACCCTCTGGCAGAACGCTGTGAATGGTATCGGCGCCATGCCAGCCAAAGGCGGCAATTCCGACCTGGACGATATTGAAGTAGCCCGCGCAGTAGCCTACATGGGCAAGGAAGTGGGCGCAGATTTCAAAGCCCCTGAACCAGCTGCTCCCGCCGCTGAGCCAACTGCTGAAGCTGCGAAGTAACTCGCAAAACAATCGGCAAGGCAAATAAGCCAGCTATAAAAAAACCCGCCATCAGGCGGGTTTTTTTATTCTGTCAGCAACATGCCCACACCACGAAATATCAGCATGGCATTTTCCACCACATCTTCTACAGGTTTTTTGCAGCCATCCAAGCTCCAACGGGCGGCCATGTAAAGCACGGACCCCACCAGGCCCGAGGCCAGCAAAGTAGAATCCAGGCCTTTCACTGCCCCGTCCTTTCGCTGTTCAATCAGGGGTTTGGCCAGTGTTTCCAGCATTTCCACAAAGCTGTACAAGGTTTTCAAGCTCAATTCTTCCAAGTGCCGGTTCACCGTCAACACCTCCACCAACAAAATTCGGGCGGCCTGCGGGCTTTCCTTGAACTGGCTGAAAAACACCATCAAACCTGTCCGGGTGGCCTGCTCAAGATTGTCGTCTTCCATACCCAACAACACCTTTTGCAACTTCTCCCGCAATGTGTCTGTAATGTGCAAATAGCAGGCGGTAAACAAAGCCTCTGCATTGCTGAAGCTTTCGTAAAAGTATCGCTCCGTAAGCCCCGCCTCCTGGCACAATCCCTTCACCGTGGCCGCATGGTAGCCGGTCGACCCGAATACCTTGATGCCCGCTTCAATCAACTTAAGCCGCCGCTCGGCCTTGCGGGTTTCATTGGACACCCCGCGGTAACGACGCCCTGCGGCTTTGGCAATTTGCTCCGGTGCTTTCGCATTCATAATTGGAAGATATACTCAAAAAATAGGCATTGACAGTATGCAGGCCCAACATTAAATTGACAACCACGATTGTCAAATTACAGCTACAACACAATACATTGGAGACCGACACATGAAATCATTCAACGGCAAGGTTGCCGCAATCACTGGCGCCGCATCTGGCATGGGCCGCACCCTGGCACTTCAACTGGCCAAAGAAGGCTGCCACGTGTCTATCTCCGATGTCGACACCAAAGGCCTGGCCGAAACCGTGAAACTGGTGAAAGCAGCGGCACCCAATGTCAAGGTCACCAGCCAGCAACTGGACGTCTCCAACCGCGAAGCCATGTACGCTTGGGCCGATCAAACCGCCAAAGACCACGGCAAGGTTAATCTGATTTTCAACAATGCGGGCGTGGCCTATGCAACCCCGGTCGAACACATCGACTACGACAAGTTTGAATGGATCATGGGCATTAACTTCTGGGGCGTGGTTTATGGCACCAAGGCATTCTTGCCACACCTGAAAGCATCGGGCGAAGGCCACATCATCAACACCAGCAGCTTGTTTGGCCTGTGTGCACAACCTACCCAAAGCACGTACAACGCCACCAAGTTTGCCGTGCGCGGTTTCACCGAAAGCCTGCGTCAGGAACTGGACATGATGAACTGCGGCGTGTCTGCCACCAGCGTTCACCCCGGCGGCATTAAAACGGCGATTGCCCGCAAAAGCGTGGCCTCCCCTGAAATTGAAGAGTTCACTGGTGCTGACTCTGAACAGGGCAAAGAATTCTTCGAGAAGTTCTTCATTACCAGCGCCGAAAAAGCAGCCGACATTATCTTGAAGGCGGTGAAAGGCAACAAGCGCCGCGTGTTGGTTGGCCCCGACGCTGTCGCCATGGACGCAATGGTGCGTACCCTGCCGGAAACCTATCAGGCCATCATCGTGGGTCAAATGAAGAAAATGCGTGACAAGCAAATTGCCCGCAAAAAACGCAAAGCTGCAGAAAAGCAAACACAGAGCGCATAACAACGCCTTTGGACTTTGACAGCGAAACGCGGTTAGTCTTAAGACTGCCGCGTTTTTTTATTGGGGACTTGATTTGAGTTCAACGAACATTCAAAAAACCTTGCTGCTGGTTGGCGCTACCGGTGTGGTGGGTCACCATGTGTTAGCACAAGCCTTGGCTCACCCGCAGGTGGGCAAGGTGGTCGCACTAACCCGCAAGCCACTGACGCCTCACCCGAAATTGCTCAACCAGTTAATCGACTTCAATGCCATCCCCGAAGAAGCACCGTGGTGGCGAGCCGATGCGATCATTTGCACCTTGGGCACCACCATCAAAGTGGCCAAAACCGCTGAGCAATTCCGCTTTGTCGACTACACACTGGTGGCCCAGTTTGCTTCATTGGCCGCCCAACATTCAGTGCCGTGCTTCGTGCTGAATTCAGCCATGATGGCGAACGCCAAAGCGAAAGGTCTGTACTTGCGCACCAAAGGCGAGGCTGAACAAGCTGTTAAAAATTCCGGCATTCCGAGCGTGGTCATTGCACGCCCTGGTTTACTCGACGGTCAGCGTGAAGAATTTCGCCTTGGCGAAGAAATCGGCTTGGTGGCCAGCCGCTTGTTCAACCCGCTTTTACCCAAGCGTTTGCGCAGCGTGAAAGTGGAGAAGCTGGCGAATGCCATGCTGCAAGAAGCATTGAAAGCCGAACCTGGCGTGAAAGTGCTGGAGTCTGAGGTTTTTCAGGCTAACGCGGTATGATTGTGACAACAAATTGACAATTCCAATACATCACGCCATGGCGAATATTCTGCTGATTGACGACGCGAACACCATCCGAAAAGTATGCGCCCACATTTTGACCCAATCCGGTCATGTGGTGCGCACTGCAGCGAGCGCTGAAGAAGGAATCCGAGACATTGTCGACAGTGGTGCGCCCGACTTGATCATCACCGACATTGACATGCCAGGCATGGACGGGCTGGAGCTGTGCGATCGAATCCGAAAAACCGGCGCCACAGTGCCGATTGTGGTGATTACCTCTTACTCCGACAAAGACATGATCCAACGGGCAAAAGCCCTGGGCCTGGCGGGCTGGTTGCTAAAACCGGTGACGCCTGAGGCGCTGATACAAAAAACAAACTCAGCCTTGGGTGCCGCTTGATTTCGGCTCAGTTTTAACCTAAGAGGCGACCTTGGTCAGCAAACCTTTCAAGGCGCTCAAGCGATCTTTCGGACTCATTTTCGGGGTGTCATCGGGCAGGTCTTTGTCGGTTTCCAGCTGAAGTTCTTTGATAAACCGCGATGGAAAACAACTTACCAATTCGCGCGCCTTCTTGCGCTTCCTGCACCACGTAATGTTCAGGCTTCGCTGTGCACGGGTCACTCCTACATACATCAGGCGGCGTTCCTCCTCCAGCCTGTCATCGGTCAATTCCCGCCCCTCTCCTTCGCCGAAGCTGGGCAAAATACTTTCTTCGCAACCAATCAAAAACACATGAGGAAATTCAAGTCCTTTGGCTGCATGCAGGGTGCTTAGTTGCACTGCATCGGGGCGTGTGCCGTCGTCCTGGCGATCCAGCATGGTCATCAAAGCCACCTTCTGGGTCAGGTCCAGCAGGGTTGAACCTTCCTCCTCGCCTTTGTCGCCCATCCACTTCACAAAGTCGAGTACGTTTTGCCACTTGGCTTGTGCACCGCGCTCGTCTTGCTGCTCGTACAGCCACTCCTCATATTTGATGGTACTCAACAATTCATTGAGCAAATCACGTGCGGGTTCTCGTTGTGCCCGGTATTCCAGTTTGTTGATGAAGGTTCCAAAAGTGCGCAAAGCGTCGACCATGCCTGCATTCAAGTGGCTTTCTGCACCGGTTTCAAACAAGGCCTCAAACAATGAAACACCACGTGTTCCAGCGTAAGTGCCCAAGGCCTCCAGTGTTTTCTGACCAATCCCGCGCTTGGGCGTAGTCACTGCACGAATAAATGCGGGGTCATCGTCCTGATTCACGAGCAGGCGCAGATAGGCAATCACATCCTTGATTTCAGCGCGTTCGAAAAAGCTTTGTCCGCCACTCAAAATGTACGGGATTTTCTGGCGACGCAAGGCCTGCTCCAGAATACGCGCCTGAAAATTGCTGCGGTACAAAATAGCATAGTCACCGTACTTGGCTCGCCGCTCGAACCGGTGACCGCTCAGCATCATGGCCACTTGCTCGGCCTCATGCTCATCGTCGGCCATCGGTGTAATCACGATGGGTTCGCCCGGGCCATGATCACTCCACAGCGTTTTAGGAAACAGCTTGGGGTTGTTCTCAATCAAGCGGTTGGCGGCTTGCAAAATGCGCAAGGTAGACCGGTAATTCTGCTCCAGTTTGATGACTTTCAGCTGCGGGTAATCCTCCGTCAGTTGACGAAGGTTTTCAATCGTGGCGCCCCGCCAGGCGTAAATGGCCTGGTCATCGTCACCCACAGCCGTGAACATGGCGCGCGGCCCGGCAATCAGACGCAACAAATCGTACTGACAGGCGTTGGTGTCTTGCACCTCATCGACCAACAAGTACCTCAATCGGTTTTGCCAACGGTTACGCACTTCATCATTGCTGGCCAAGAGGCGGGTGGGCTTTAAAATCAGATCGTCAAAATCCACGGCCTGGTACGCGGCCAATGTGGCCTCGTAACTCTTGTACAGGCGCGCAATTTGCCCTTCATCCTCGCTGGTGGCTTGCGCCAGCGCCGCATCGGGGTCAACAAGGCCGTTTTTCCACAGTGAAATAACACTTTGCGCCTTGCGTATCAACTGCTTGTCGGTGGTGCCATACAGCTGTTGAACCAAGCCGTAGGTGTCGGTGGCGTCCAGAATCGAGAAGCGCGCCTTCAGCCCGGCGTGCTTGTGTTCTTCCCGCAAAATTCGAATACCCAGGCTGTGGAAAGTACACACCAACAAGCCTTTGCCTTCATTGCCATGCAGCAACTTGGCCGCGCGCTCCTCCATTTCCTTCGCTGCTTTATTCGTGAAAGTAACCGCGGCAATATTTTTGGCACTTACACCTTTGTTTTGAATCAGGTGCGCAATTTTCTGGGTAATCACCCGGGTTTTACCCGAGCCCGCTCCCGCCAGTACCAGGCAGGGGCCATCCACATAATTCACAGCTTCGCTTTGGGCTTTGTTCAGACCAACAGACATACAGGGGGGAAACTCCAGGGGAAGGCATTACTGTACCAGAGGGCACTTACAAATCGACCGGGTCCACTTCCAAAAACCAGCGCACGCTGCCGGGCAGCTCGTGCAATTGCGCCAGCCACAGAGTAAGAAACCGGTGCAAGGCAGGCCGCGATTCGCTTTCAATCAGCATTTGCGCCCGTTCAATCCCGCCTACCCTAACCACAGTCAACGGCACCGGGTCACACATAAAAACAGGATTGTCAGCATCCACCAAGGGTTCACCCAGCTCCCTCGCCGTGCTTAAAAACTGCAGGCAATTGGCCAGTTTTTTGTGGTCTGCCCGAATGGTGGCTTGGTGGGAAAATGGTGGCATGCGGGCATCTTTGCGGGCCTGCATTTCGTGACTGGCAAAGCTTTCGTAATTGTGTGCTTTCAAGGCGTCGAACAAAGGGTGCTGGGGGTAACGGGTTTGCACCACCATGCGGGCATCGCCGGCGCGGCGCCCGGCCCGGCCGGCCACTTGCATCAACTGGGCGAACAGGCGTTCGGGCGCGCGGTAGGCATGCGAATACAGCGAGGCATCCACATTCAAGGCCAACACCAAGGTCACATTGGCAAAATCGTGCCCTTTGGCAATCATCTGCGTACCCACCAGTACATCGGCTGCTCCGCTGTGTGCCTGTTGAAGCAATGCTTCCATTTGCCCTTTGTTGCGGGTGCTGTCCGCATCAATGCGCAAAATATTGGCTGTGGGCAACAGGCCAGCAAGGGTTTCTTCAATCCGCTGGGTTCCACGGCCAAACCCAGTCAAGTCCTGATTGCCACAGGTGGGGCAATGCGTGGGCACCCGCTGGCCAGCGCCGCAATGGTGGCAACGCAGCATGCGTTCATTCTTGTGCCACACCATGTGAGCTGTGCAATGGTCGCAATTGGCCACCCAACCACAGGCATTGCACACCATTTGTGGCGCATACCCCCGGCGGTTCAAAAACACAATGCTTTGTTTGCCGGCCTCGAAGTTGTGCACCAGCGCCTGCATGGCTGGCTCGCTCAATCCTTCTTTGGCCGGAAAGTTGGCTGTGTTGATCAACTCCACTTTCGGCAGGCTGGCACCCAGCACCGCGCGTTTCTTCAAACTCAGCCGCGTGTACGCCCCCTGTTCGGCTTTCAGCCAACTTTCCAAGGCAGGGGTGGCCGAGCCCAGTACGATGGGCACCTTGCGCTGTTTTGCCAGCATCAGCGCCAAATCCCGGGCATGATAACGCATGCCGTCTTGCTGCTTGTATGAAGGGTCGTGTTCCTCGTCCACCACAATCATGCCAAGTCGCGGCAGTGGGGTCAGCACGCCCAGGCGTGTGGCAATAATCACATCGGCAGCGCCCGTTGCAGCCTCGAACCAAGCCTTGGTTCGGGTCAGTTCAGCCAGGTTGCTGTGCATTACCACAACCCTGTGCGGGGCCAGTCGCTCTTTGTACAAAGCCTGTGCTGCAGGGGTCAGGTTAATTTCTGGCAGCAGCACCAGCACCTGCTCACCGCGCTTTAAGCGCTCTTCCACCGTGTGCAGGTACACCTCCGTTTTGCCACTGCCAGTTACTCCATAGAGCAGAAAGGGGTTAAAGCCTTTGGCATTGGCCAGCTGCGCTACAGCGTCCAGTTGTTCGGCATTCAGCTCCGGCTTTTCAAGTTTGTCGATTTTGGTTTTGTTGACTTTGGCACTGGTGTCTGGATCGGTACGCTCCGCCAGCAACTTCTTGGCATGTTCTCGGGATTTGGCCACCATCACTGGCTCTTCTCCGCGGGCGTTTAAAACCCGCAAAGCCTTGGGCAAGGCCTCAAGCGCGATCATGCCCAAAGGGTGGTGATAATACTTGGCTGCAAATTCAATCAAGGCCTGCCACTGGGCGCTCAGGCATTCACCTTGGTCCAACACCGAGTGCACGGGTTTGATGTTCTCGGCCAATTGCTGATCGGGAGCAACACCCTGAACCAGCCCGATTCGATGCTGACGCCCCCACGGCACAATGACACGCATTCCAAATCGGGGCATGTGTTCACTGTGCCATTGGTAAGTGAAAGCTTTGGGAAGCGGTGCAGCAACCAACACATTCACCAGCAAAGTATGTCCCTTGATCGGGTTAGATGACGTGTTTTTGTTTGGGTCTGTCTTCACAGCTTACTTTAAGTTCATGGACTAGCTGGCTTGAATTAAACGGAATACAAATTTTTTAACAGTCAATGTGGATAACTTTGTGGACATCCGTGGAAATAATCCACGGGTGTGCTACAGGATGTGAGCATTCATGTAAAGTACAAATTTTGTAAAATGCTTTTTTTCTGTTTTAAAACAATAACTTAAATGATACGCCTGCTTTTCCATTCGTCGTGCAATGCAAAATAATGTTTCTTCTGCCTTGCGCCAAAAATGTGCATAAGTCCAAGTTTTTACTGCCTTTGTTTGCGGCTATAGGCATGTACAGCGTTCACCATCACTTCAACGCTGTCCGGGTTGGTGAATTGGGAAATTCCATGCCCCAAGTTGAACACATGACCTGCACCTGCTTGTGGCACCCCAAAACTCTCGAGTGCCTTGGCCACTTCAGCTTCAATTTGAGCTGGCTCTGCAAACAACACATTGGGGTCCAGGTTGCCCTGAATGGCACAACGGTCACCGATTCGTGCGCGGGCCTGACCCAGGTTCACCGTCCAATCCACGCCCACGGCGCTGGCACCACTCGATGCAATGTCTTCCAGCCACAAACCACCACCCTTCGTGAAGACGATGGAGGGAATGTTTTCCGTAAAGCCGCCGCGGTTGGCCTGCAAGGGCAAACTGGCTACAATTTGTTTGATGTAATTCAGGCTGAACTTCTGGAATGCACCATCAGCCAGGGCACCACCCCAGCTGTCAAAAATCATCACTGCCTGGGCACCTGCGTCAATTTGCGCTCGCAAGTATTGGCTCACGGCTTCCGTGGTCACTTCAAGAATACGGTGCATCAGGTCTGGCCGCTTGTACAGCATGGTTTTGACCTTGCGAAAATCGCTGCTGCCACCGCCTTCAACCATGTAACAAGCCAAAGTCCAAGGGCTTCCTGAAAAACCAATCAGCGGCACACGCCCACCCAAGGCACCCCGAATGGTGCTGACTGCGTCTGTCACATAGCGCAGGCTGGTGCCAATGTCAGGCACCGCCAGTTTGGCCACATCGGCCTCAGTAACCAGCGGGCGCTCAAACTTGGGTCCTTCCCCTTCTGCAAAGTAAAGGCCCAAACCCATGGCGTCAGGCACGGTTAGAATGTCCGAGAACAAAATGGCAGCATCCAGCTTGTAGCGCTCCAGCGGCTGCAAGGTCACCTCACAAGCTGCTTCGGGGTTGGTGCACAAACCCATGAAATTGCCAGCTTTCGCGCGTGTTGCCCGGTACTCAGGCAAATAGCGGCCTGCTTGGCGCATCAGCCAGACAGGGGTGTACTCAGTGGCTTCGCGGCGCAATGCACGCAGAAAGGTGTCGTTCTTGACGGGCTGAAAACTGCTCATGTTCGTAAGTGCTTCTTGTATAAATTCAAACTAAAAACAGACGCTGGTGTTCGGTTTTCAAACAACGGTCCATCACAAAGGGTAAACCCGCCGCCCGGGCTTTGGCTTGCACCAGGTCGTTGCGAATACCCTGCTGCAACCACACTGCGCCGGCACCCACATTCATGGCCTGGGCCAATACATCGGGGGTGTGTTCAGCACGGCGAAACACATCCACCACATCAATCTTCAAACCGGTTTCCGCGATCGCTGTTTTCAAATCGGGGTAACAGGTTTCGCCCATCAAGCCACTGGGCCGCCCTTGCAAAGCCGGGTTAATTGGCAAAATTCGATAACCCTGCGACTGCAGGTACTTGGCCACGAAAAAACTTGGCTTGTGGGCCTGCGAGGAGAAACCTACCACGGCGATCGTTTTGGTGTTTTCGAGCAGTTGCTTCAGTTCAGCGTCTTGCATGCGCATTCTTCCAGCGGTTTCCCGCTTAAGCTCAAGTTTCGAAGGTCTCCATTGTGCCTGAAAAACCGGTACTTCGGATCCAGCCCAGGCCATCACGGGTGCCTGCCTTGGGCCGATACTCGCAACCCATGTGCCCGTTGTAGCCCAACATTTTCAAATGCGCATACACCGGCGCGTACTCACTGGCCCCTGGCTCGTCGCGATTGGGTACCCCCGCAAGTTGCATGTGCTTCACTCGCCCAGTGGGTAAGTATTCGCTCAGTGCATTTAGCACCTCGCCTTCGGTGCGCAGGCAATGGTACAAGTCCATTTGCACACCCAGGTTGGGCTGGTTCAAGCGAACCAACAGTTCATGGGCGTCGGCCTGGCGACTTAACAGGTAACCAGGCACATCAAACCGGTTAATCGGTTCAATTAACCAGTCAATTGGCTCGTTCTTCATGGTGCTGGCCAGCCACAACAGGTTTTCTTCATAGCAATCCCAAGCGGCCCGCATACTGCTGTCATCGCTCAAATCGACCACGCCTGCCAGCACATGCACCTTCCGCACACCCAACACCTTGGCGTAATTCACTGCCACTTCGATAGACTGCTTGAACTCGTTGCGCCTGGCAGATGAACTGGCCAACCCACGATCGCCTTTGCCCCAATCACCTGCTGGTGCGTTAATCAACACCCATTGCACGCCGGCCTCGAGCGCTTTGTCGCGCAACAGTTCAGCAGAATAATCGTAAGGAAACATGCACTCTGCATGCTTGAACCCGTCCTGTGCACAAGCACCCAATCGGTCCTGGAAATCGAACTCGGTGTAAAGCCAACTCAGGTTGGCCGTCAACTTCATACTTCAAATACCAAGTGCGGGTTGAAGAATGGATTCTCAAAAGCCTGCGGCGTCACCTGCACTTGCCCACGCTCCATTTTTCGAGCTTTGCCTTTTTTGCGAACATAACCACGCGGATTCACCAACACGCGGGTTTGACCACCATTGTTGTGAACGGTGTAATCGAAGGAGTCATGCATATGGCCGTGCACCCACACATCGGCTTTGCCCATCAAACGACTCAGGTCAGATACAAACGCCGCGTTGATCGGGCTTAAGTTAAAGCGTGGGTGAATACTTTGCGGGTGTGGCGCGTGATGAGTAATCACCACGGTTTTCCCATCAAACGGTGAAGCCAGTGCAGACTCCAGCCAATCGATATTCTGGTAGTGCAAATCGATGCCCATGTTTGGGGAAAACTGTTTGCCGCGCATGCGGATTAACTTGTAATCCGGCAAAAACGCCTTGGCCACAAGCTCGGCACCAAACCGCCAACCGGGCTGAATATTGAAATCGGTCCACAAGGTACAACCCAAAAAACGCACACCCTTAATCACCACGCTGGTGCGCTGCAGGTAATTCAATTGCTTCTTCGCGGCCAGTTCAAACAAATGGTCGTCAAGAATTTCAATGTCGTGGTTGTAATACTCGTGATTGCCTGCCACATAAATGTGCTGTTTCTCTCCCAAGTCTGCCAGGGCATTCAAGCCCTGAGTGCCTTGGTGAATGTCACCGGCAAGGATCATCAGATCCACGTCCTCAGCAGGTTGTGGAACAGCCGCCAAAGCGGGGAAGTGGCGCATCGTTTCCAGATGCAGGTCAGAATACAAGGCGATTTTCATGCCTTTATTCTAACCTGTAGAGAATTCAAAGCGGATTACACACCCTCAGTCGCCAACGCACTTCCCATCTGTTCAATGCACCGCAAAATATGATCTTCCAGAATTTTGCAGGTGATATGCCGCCAGTCCAGGCGATTGATGAATACCAGGCAATCATTTTTGGGATCGACTGCGAACCAGGAGGGAATGGGTGTCGATGCGCCCATCTCGCGATTGGCTTGCAACACTTTCTTGGCAGCGGCCAGGTTGTCCACGCAAAAACGTTTCAATTCAATGTGAATATCAACCCAAGTAATGCCTTCCATCTCCCCGTGTTGCAGCAATACAGCTTGGTCGTTGAAGAAAAACACGCGACCCTGAGGGGTCATGTTGCTTGGGCGACTCTGTTGAAGGTCTTTCAACAAATCATCGAATTTCTGATACATAAATGGCTCCTTGATTGCCATTTATGTTGCGAATCCCCGCACGTAGGTTCCACCGGGTTTCACAATGGGTCCGCTCAAGAAAAAAGCCACGGCTTTTTACCGTGGCTTGTCTCTGGCTTTTCAACCTTGTACTGCTTAGCGTACTTTTCTCAAGCGCTTGATGGCTTGCAACTGTGCAATCGCGGAAGCCAATTCAGCTTGTGCTTGAGCATAGTCAATGTCCGCACTGCGATTGGCCAACGCCTCTTCAGCCAAACGCTTGGCTTCTGTGGCTTTGGCTTCATCCAGGTCGCTGCCTCGAAGGGCTGTGTCTGCAAGAACGGTCACGGAGTTGGGTTGTACTTCCAACACGCCACCATTCACAAACACCACTTCTTCTTCAGCCTGACCTGCAATCTTGATGCGAACTGTACCGGGCTTGATGCGTGTAATCAGCGGAGTGTGACGTGGGTAAATACCCAGCTCACCCTGCTCTCCTGGCAAAGCAACAAATTCTGCTTCACCTTCGAAGATTGATTCTTCTGCACTCACCACGTCCACGCGGATTGTCGACATACTCATTTCCTTTGTGATGGGCACCGGCCAGGGTTTTCACCTTTGCCGGTACACGACACACCAATCGGATTACTGAATTTTCTTGGCTTTTTCGAAAGCTTCGTCGATGGTACCAACCATGTAGAAAGCCTGCTCGGGCAAGTGGTCACACTCACCGTTCACAATCATCTTGAAGCCGCGAATGGTTTCCTTCAGTGACACGTATTTACCAGGTGAACCGGTGAATACTTCAGCCACTGTGAAAGGCTGTGACAGGAAACGCTGGATTTTACGCGCACGGGCCACGGCCAACTTGTCTTCTGGAGACAGTTCGTCCATACCCAAAATCGCGATAATGTCGCGCAGTTCCTTGTAGCGCTGCAATGTTTGCTGCACGCCACGGGCCACGTTGTAATGCTCTTCACCGATGATGTTGGGATCAACCTGACGTGATGTGGAATCCAGAGGATCCACCGCAGGATAAATACCCAAGGAAGCGATGTCACGAGACAACACAACTGTCGCATCCAAGTGAGCAAACGTCGTAGCAGGTGACGGGTCGGTCAAGTCATCCGCAGGAACGTAAACGGCTTGCACGGAAGTAATGGAGCCCTTCTTGGTTGAAGTAATACGCTCTTGCAAGCGACCCATTTCTTCGGCCAGTGTTGGCTGGTAACCCACCGCAGAAGGCATACGACCCAACAACGCAGACACTTCGGTACCGGCCAATGTAAAGCGGTAAATGTTGTCCACGAACAGCAGAACGTCGCGGCCTTCGTCACGGAAGTATTCCGCCATGGTCAAGCCAGTCAGCGCAACGCGCAGACGGTTGCCGGGAGGCTCGTTCATCTGACCATACACCAGTGCAACCTTGTCCAACACGTTGGAGTCTTTCATCTCGTGGTAGAAGTCGTTACCCTCACGAGTACGCTCACCCACACCGGCGAACACGGAATAACCACCGTGTTGCTTGGCGATGTTGTTGATCAGTTCCATCATGTTCACGGTCTTGCCCACACCCGCACCACCGAACAAACCTACCTTACCGCCTTTGGCGAATGGGCAGATCAAGTCGATCACCTTGATGCCTGTTTCGAGCAATTCTGTCGAAGGTGACAGTTCGTCGAAAGCAGGGGCGTTCTGGTGAATCGCACGTGTTGACTCAGTGGTCACTGGACCTGCTTCGTCAATTGGGCGACCCAGCACGTCCATGATACGGCCCAATGTGCCTTGGCCCACTGGAACTGAAATTGGCTTGCCTGTGTTTTTCACAGCCATGCCACGGCGCAAGCCGTCTGATGCACCCAAACAGATGGTACGAACTACACCGTCACCCAGCTGCTGCTGAACTTCCAGTGTCAGTTCGGAACCTTCCATGGTTAGCGCGTCGTACACTTTCGGCATGTTGTTGCGTGAAAACTCAACGTCAATCACCGCGCCGATACACTGTACGATTTTTCCTTCGTTTGTCGCAGTACTCATCGTTATTTCCTTAATTCAAAATCGTTCCGAACTTCCGCTTACACAGCCGCTGCGCCGCCGACGATCTCTGCCAATTCTTTCGTAATGGCAGCCTGACGGGCTTTGTTGTAGGTAAGCTGCAGTTCACTGATCACATTCTTGGCGTTGTCTGACGCTGCCTTCATCGCAACCATACGTGCTGATTGTTCTGAAGCCATGTTCTCTGCCACTGCCTGATACACCAATGCTTCGATGTAGCGCAGCAACAAATCGTCAATCACGGCCTTCGCATCCGGCTCATAGATGTAGTCCCACGACGTGGAACCCTCATCGGCTTGCAGCCTTTCGCCACCCAGGGGCAGCAGTTGCTCGAACACGGCCTCTTGCTTCATGGTGTTGACAAACCTGGTGTATGCCAAATACACAGCATCCACTTCGCCTGCAACGTACGCATCAAGTTGAACCTTGATCGCGCCGATCAGCGCTTCCAGGTGGGGCTTGTCACCAAGACCTGTCACTTTGGAAGTCACTTCAACACCAATACGGTTAAAGAAGCCAGCGCCCTTTGTACCGATTGCGGTTGCTCGTACTTTTGCACCCTTGGCACCAAACTCCTGAAACTTGCTGGTCACCAGACGCAGAATGTTGGTGTTCAAGCCACCGCACAGACCTTTGTCCGTTGTAACAACAATCGCAGCCACGTTTTTGATCTCGTCGCGCGCCACCATGTATTCATGGCGGTATTCCGGGTTTGCTTTGGCCAGGTTGGCGCAAATATTCCGAACTTTGTCCGCATAGGGACGAGCCGAACGCATACGGTCCTGGGCTTTGCGCATTTTGGACGCAGCCACCATTTCCATCGCCTTCGTGATCTTTCGCGTGTTCTGCACGCTCTTGATCTTGGTCCGGATTTCCTTCATTCCTGACATCGTATTTCCTCCAATGACCGGGAAGGTACAAGACCTTCCGGGTTATGCGGTGGGTACAATCAGATCGCTCTGATTAATACGCGCCAGTTTTCTTGAATGATTTCACGGCCTCGTGCAGCTTTGGCTCGTCGTCTTTCGACAACTCGTAAGTCTGCTCGATACGATCGATCAGGTCCTTGTGGCTTGTCTGCATGAACTGACGCAGAGAAACCTCAAAAGGAAGAACGTTCGATACCTCGACATCATCCAAATAACCATTGTTGATTGCAAACAGGGCCAGTGCCATTTCCCATGTTTTCAATGGGGCGTACTGAGGCTGTTTCAGCAATTCAACCACACGGCGACCACGCTCCAGCTGGCGGCGGGTTGCTTCGTCAAGATCAGAAGCAAACTGCGCAAACGCAGCCAATTCACGGTACTGGGCCAAGTCGGTACGGATACCACCTGACAGCTTCTTGACCACCTTCGTTTGCGCTGCACCACCCACTCGAGACACGGAAATACCCGCGTTAATCGCTGGACGGATACCGGCGTTGAACAAGTCGGTTTCCAGGAAGATCTGACCGTCAGTAATCGAAATTACGTTGGTTGGAACGAACGCGGTTACGTCACCGGCCTGGGTTTCAATGATTGGCAGCGCGGTCAAAGAACCGGTTTTGCCTTTCACTTCACCTTTGGTGAATTTTTCAACGTATTCGGCGTTCACGCGTGATGCGCGCTCGAGCAAACGGCTGTGTAGATAGAACACGTCACCTGGGTAAGCTTCGCGACCGGGTGGACGACGCAGCAACAGGGAAATTTGACGGTAAGCCACAGCTTGCTTGGACAAATCGTCATACACGATCAGGGCATCTTCACCGCGGTCGCGGAAATATTCGCCCATGGTGCAGCCAGAGTAAGGAGCCAGGTATTGCATGGCTGCTGATTCTGAAGCGGAAGCCACCACAACAATGGTGTACTCCAATGCACCGTGCTCTTCCAGTTTGCGCAACACGTTCACGATGGAAGAGGCTTTTTGGCCCACTGCCACGTACACGCAAGTTACGCCGGTACCTTTCTGGTTGATGATCGCGTCGATCGCCACGGCTGTTTTACCAGTCTGGCGGTCGCCAATGATCAATTCACGCTGGCCGCGGCCAACAGGAACCATGGCGTCAATCGCCTTTACACCGGTTTGCAGTGGCTGGTCTACCGACTTACGCTCAATAACACCGGGTGCCACTTTTTCAATCACGTCAGTCATCTTGGCGTTCACTGGGCCCTTGCCGTCGATAGGCACACCCAATGCGTTCACCACGCGACCACGCAGTTCTGGACCAACAGGCACTTCCAGAATACGACCGGTACACTTGACCATGTCGCCTTCAGAAATGTGTTCGTAAGAACCCAAAATAACGACACCCACGGAATCACGTTCCAAGTTGAGCGCCAAACCAAAGGTGTTGCCTGGGAATTCCAGCATTTCACCTTGCATAACATCTGACAAACCATGAACGCGGCAAATACCGTCGCTCACGGACACTACAGTACCTTGTGTCCGGATGTCGGCCGATGATCCGAGGCCTTCGATCCGGCTCTTGATCAGTTCACTGATCTCA
>Ga0114984_1000012_pt1 | contig 85657 bp, 114 predicted proteins | sample Shrwel1BS1Day1_FD_96987 | JGI IMG/M metagenome (GOLD analysis project Ga0114984, IMG submission 96987) | Subsurface microbial communities from deep shales in Ohio, USA - Utica-3 well 1 S-1-Day1 | ecosystem: Environmental > Aquatic > Deep subsurface > Shale gas/oil reservoir > Produced...
CGTGCGCGGTGTTCGGTGCGGTTACGATGCTCCAAGTATGGCTGTCGCCCTCGAACTGCAGATCCACATCAGTTACAGCAAGCGTGAGTTCACCAACGGTATCTTCGTCGAGAGCCAGAGTGGCGTTACTCACCGATGGAGCGTCGTTCACAGGGGTCACTGTCACCGTGACAGTCGCGGTGTTGGAGTTCGCCTTACCGTCATTGGCCCTATAGGTGAAAGTAGTCGTACCGTTCCAATTTGGCTTTGGAATGAAAGTCGCTGTATTGCCGCTCAAGCTCACGCTGCCATGTGCGCTGTGTGGCTGCGAGGTCACGCTATATGTAAGGTGATCACCGTCTTTGTCATACGCATTAAGCTCAAAGGAGACAGCCTTATCTTCTGTGGTTGTAATTGTTTTATTAGGTGCGGTCGGAGGGTTATTAAATTGCCCAATAGCATAACTTAGGGTGTTAAATGAATGTGTATGCGCGAGACTGCTCGGAGTACTCCACTCTTCCACCGAGACTATAAGCTCATACTCTCCCTCTGTAGTGGGAAGATTGTTAGTATAGCCTCCATCAACATTTTTTATAGATAGATCAAACGTGGTCATGCCTGCGCCACATACGACAACTCTTCCATAAATACCCCCAGAGAATTGCGTGTTGCCATTTGCAGTTATTATGAGTACAGGCTCATACGTAGAGGCCCCCTTTCTTCGCCAGTATGCTCTAACAGGGACAATATAGCCCCTATCGATCATATTAGAGCAACCGGATATCTGTTTGTTGAAGGTGTACTTGGCATTTAACTGAAGACTTCCAGGCATATTCACTGGGGGAGAACCACCCGCCCACTCGGCAACACCTTGAAACTGTGCCGCATCCGCCATTGCCGCAAACAGCAACAAAATCATTATTGAAAATAGTTCGCGCACCCAGTAACGCGCTGAAAGTGCACCTGCGCTATGTTTGTGTTCGAAATGTTCATGAAAGGCGGATATTAGGCTTAAGCGACCTGCGGCATAGTATTTATTGGTGGTATTGCTACATATAATGGTAAATATAGATTGGTGCCTGCCTTCAAGCAACTTCATTTTAGATGACTCCCCCACGCTAACAGGATTACAAACGGTCTTACCGCGCCAAAGGTTTTAGCGTAGTCCCTGCTGAGGTCTGCCGAGCCCCAATCTCCCAGCGCCTTGGTTCAATTTCCGTGTAGATAAAGCCAGGCACATAGAGATCACCGTTTTCATCTTCCCAAGGATCTACTGCAATCCGCATAACAACAGCCTGGGTGCGAATCGGAAGCGGGTTTCGAGCGCGCATAGGGATGGGAGCGTTGTCTGCCCCTTCGGCATATAGGACGCGAGTAGTTGGCTCTCCATCTACCTTATCGCTTTTATCTGAGCCATCTTTCGCAGCTTGCTGCTCTGCCTGAAGCATGGTCTTGTAGTTTTCGTTTTCCGTAGCGCTATAAACGTCCTTGGCTGACATACAAGACACCCCTTCCGGCATGCCCTTACAAGCATATTCTGTTGAGCCGATGCTGAGCATGTTCGAGCACCCAGTCACAACGAAAGCTGCAGCACACATTGCAATTAGTTTGTACATATCCAATTCCTTAATTAACGTCTGCAACTTTCAGGGTGGTGGCGTTAAATTTCACTGTCATCCCTTTGTTTACAATAAAATCAACATTCCGCATTGCGTCGATTTCAATAACCGGAAAGATGTTTTCTGCCATTTCGAGGTAATAATCTGCAATGCGCTCCAAAGCCGAACCAGCTCCACGGGCGCCAGCGGCTTGCAGCGCATTCGAATCAAAGGCTTGCTCGTAAACAGGCGCCTGCGTTTCACCACCGTCCTGGAAACCACGGGTGATGTTGATCGATGGCACCTGGCGTACATCAAACGCTGACGCGGCCCCCTCCATGAGGCCTGCCATCAGGCTGCGCGCGATGAGCTGCCCCTGCTTGCTGACCAGTCGCCCTCGAAGCCCCGTCTTGCCGTCTTCGCCAGTGGCGTAAGCTTCGATAGGGGCCTCAAGCACCGTGCCGTCATTACGCACGCAGGAGATACGCTCGGCTCGCATGTATGCGCGCTCGGAGCTGAGGTCGCCCCAACCTCCTGCAATCAACATGCACTCACGAAAATCGGCCCGGAAACGGTTGGGCAGAATGGCCTCGCTCTTGATTCGAAGCAGCGATGGGAATGGGTCACGCTGAGCCTGTTTGCCGGTAGGTGCATCCATGCCGGTAACCAGTACGCCAGAAAGGATCGAGCCGGCCGGGATGGTCACCGACAGCTCCTTATCCTCCTGATCTTCATCCTTGGCCTTCTCGTTGCGGATGACTCGGATCTTCGGTGCCTCGACCTTCTCACTGCTCCGCGCGCGCGGATCGACTGGCGGTGGAGGCGGGAGATTCGAGTAAACGTCTCCCAGGGCATCAGCTGAATTTGTCGCCTTCTGCACAAAGTGAGGATTCCGCTCCGGGATCAACGTCGTCGCGGCTTCCTTCACTGCACCGGCATCATTGCTGCTGCTTTCAGAGTCCTTTTGTGCGTTGCGGCCAACGCGTCCAATCTCTTGATGTAGCAGCTTGATCTGCTCTTCGAGGCTGGTGACTTTTTCCTGTGTTTCAACCAGCTTGCGATCCTTCTCGGCGGCGCCAAGGGTGCGCAGCAGGCGCTGTTGCTCTATCTGCATCTGCCGAAGCTGTGCAGCCATTGCATCGATACCGAGAGCACGCGGATCTTCGTCGGTAAGCACAGCTGCAACTGCTGGCCTCACGGCCTCTCTGGAACGCGCCTCAGGCGTTGCGAGATTCATCGCGTATCCGACCAGCGTACCGACTACCAACACGGTTCCGCCGATTGCGGTGTACATCTTCGTTTTTGGCGACAAGCCTGCAATCGCGTTGCGAATGGATTCCATGGACTGTGTTCTCCTTAATCCAATAGGCTCGGGCGCACGGAAGTGTCGGCGGTGATGGCCGGGACTCGCGTTACTACAAACACTTCGGTTTTCTGGCCTGGCTCAAGCATTTCATGAGGCCAACTGCTTACAGCTGCGCGATTCGGGTGCGAGCACGCGCCATGATCGAACTCGACGGTTTTGCCAGAGATGTTTTCCGCTACAGCCACGTAAACCCGAAAGTCGTGGCCCTGGATCAGCTGAGACTTTGAGAAATCAAAGCTCAGTGCTGGCTGAGCACAGGCCGGGATGCTGTCCCCCGATCTGAGTGCTCCGAAGCTGTATCCGCGAGGCAGCTTGCCCACGGCCATTTCGCGCATGAGCGAACGCAGGGTGTCCATATAGGGTTGGCTGCGCTCCCACTTACGAGCGGTTCCGCTGTAGGCAGTCGAGCCCATCGCCGGCATACCCACAGCCCCGCCCTGGATGCTGCGCGCGAAGATGAGGTTTGCTTGAATCGGAGGAATGCTTTGCGGCAAAAGCGTGAGGGAGATGGCGACAGACTCATCATCCTCAGGTGTCACGAACATCGTGACCGGCTGATCATCCTGTGTGGTGACGTAGATGACATTGCCGCTGGTAGAGATTTCGGCCTGGCTTACGGTCTGGATGTTCGGGCTGTCGAAGGGCGTAACCAGCCGATTAATCTGGGAACGACTGATTGGGATCAGCGTGTTGGTGCCTGATGCAACGACAACATCCTGCCGAGTTTCCACCGGCTTGTGCGGGGCCTGCCGATGCGGCACGACACTGGCTGGAACAGGGGGTAGGTCTTTGGCGCCGTTCTCAACCAGGACAAGACGTTTGGGCGCCTCTGCGGCCTCAGCGGGAGCTGCGGATTGCCCAGGGTTTACTTGGCCCTCATGCTTGTTCTGTTTGGCCTCAGGCGCGGTCTGCGGCTCAACAGGTTGAACGCTTGCAGCCACGGGCATGTTCAGCCCAGGGATCTTGATTTCTTCACTAGCGTGCACCAGCGGCGCGATGGTCATCGCTGCGACGAGCGTGCCCAGTGCGAATGGATTGTTTTGCGGTCGGGTTTTCATCGAAAGGCCTCAGATCACTGATGACCCATTTTCCCGAGTTGAGAGCGCGCCATGGGCTCTAATTCGACAACATTCTGGTAAGCAAAAAAAACCCGGCTTCAGCCGGGTTTGTCTACGCCAAGGGTCCATTCAACCGCGCCGGCGCTCCTCACGCTCTTTGATCTTCTGCGCCTTCTTCGCCTCACGATCAATCACATCCTGCGTTCTAGCATCGCCGGTATTTGTGCTTATCCATGTAATAACTGGCTTGTAGTTCTTGATCTGAAGGTCCACCTCGTAGGTACGGTTTGATCGCCGCTTTCCACCTGCTGGGCCTTCGCTGACTGAGTTGCCTGTGATGAAGAAGCGGTGCTCGTTGACGGTATCGCGCAGCACTTTCTGCGGCTCAAATGAGAGGGTCACCCTGTCCTGACGTATCTGAAATATTTGCTTGTCCAGCACTTCCATCGTGGACTGGTAAATATCAGGGTGGAGGATTGGCCCCAGGGCATCCTTGATGATGGTTGCGTTCTCAGGCGTTACGTTTCCCAGCAGCATGCCTACATACATGGCCCACGCGGTCGTGTACTCACTACTGCTCTGGGTCTTGCTTACCCACGCCGTCTCAGTCAGCGTCGGAGGCACCACCGTGATGATCTGATCTTTCTTCATGGCAGAGCACGAGCTTGCAATCAGCGCGACAGTCATCGCAAAAAGGATCAGCCGCAGGAATTTGTTTTCTCCTCGCATCCCGTCGAACGAGTTTTTCAGATTGGATAGAAGCATCAGATAAAATCTCGCTCGTATGAATTAGGCATGCTGCGGTTGCGCTTGAAGCCAATGGCTCCCATGTACCAGTAGATTGCATGCAGCAGATAACCATCGGGTCGGTTGTCACAGTAGCGACGATAGATGCGCGCCAGGACCAGCCCCAGGCCGAGGCAAATGGTGAGCTGTGCGAGCAGGATGCCGGCGACCAGGCCAACGCCGATGGGCAGAACCTCGTCTATACGCCAGAACAGCAGATAGGGCGGCTCGTCGATATGCGCGGGGATCTTGGTAGGTTCGTCACTCACTGTGCAGCTCCTGTTTTACTGACCTGTTCCATGGCATCGAGGATGCCCTTATGGGATGAGTTATCCCCCTGCAGAACAATCGAGTTGCCTGTGAGGTTGTCGATCACCATCGTCGAGGGGGTTTGCTTGATATCCAGTCGAATCGCGTGATCCATATCGGCTATGACACGCTCTACTACCTGCGAAGAATCCATGCATTGACTGAAGCGCTGCCGGTCGATGTCCATCTCAGCTGCATAACTGCTCAATGATGCGGCGACTCCCTGCCCATTTCCCCTCGTCGTGTCGAACACTCGCTGCGCAAACTTCCATGCCGTTTCTGAACCACCCTGCTCTCCGGCGCATTCAATCGCCAGCGCCTGCTGCCGGGATGCCTCAGACAAGGCCGGCACATGCATCAACGCAGCGTTGATATGCCCGCCAGATGAGTCGATGAGCGACTTGATAACGGGGAAATGCTGCTTGCAGTAGGGACATTCGGTATCCGTCATCTCGACCAGGGTGAAGCGGGCTTTGGTGTTGCCATAGATCCAGTTATCCGGGGCCGAACCGTCCTGCCCCTGGCTGGGAGCGCTCTTGCTCGTTTCACCGATGAACATGTTTTTCAGCTCGTCCATTTCTTCAAAGGTCAGAGGTTTTTGAGTCGCGACCTCAAGCTCTGAAATCTGATCTTGAAGTGCCCCCACAGTCTCAAAATGCTGGTAAGCGCCTACCGCTAGCGCAGTAGCAAGGCCGGTGGAGATGATGATCAAGGGTATAGATGCGGACATGGATCAGAACCTATCTGGGCGTTGTGCAAAGTGTGAATTGCTCAACGCCCAAATTGGCCTCTAATCTGACACGTTTGTTGTAGGTTTAGATTTGCTTGGGCAGGTTTCTGATCAGGACCGACAGCAGGATTGGCAGAATGATGATCAGCGCTGTGCAAACCACCATTGGAGGCAGTGGTAGCGGCGCCAACAGGCTGAGCGCAAGCATGATGCCGCCCCATCCCATCAGGCTTACCGCGTTGTTATTCCAGAACGGCGATGAGTAATCGAAGCCGTGCCTCTTCGCCTGCCAGCGCATGACCCCGGCGAAAATAGCCGGCACTGCCATTACGGCGAAGAACGGCATCCAGTACGTCATCAGCACCGCCCGATAGAGGATCTGATAGGTGATCTTCTGCAGTGCCACACCTCGTGAATCCAGGTATTCAAACCACCAGCCCACCTTTTCTTCAAAGGAGTCCACGGTAGAGGGGCCGCTGCGCATGAACATCCCGGATATGTGGTACTTGAGTCCCGAGTCGATGACCAGAGCGGTGTAGATGCTGGCCGTGGTTTCATCTATGCGCTTCAGATCGTCCTGAGGCAGCAGCGACACGCTCCACTGCCGTTCTTTCTGCATCACGGTATCGATCATGGGGTTGGGCGCAAAAACCGCAAGCATGAGCACCATGATGAACAGGAAGAAAAGGGACGCTACGAGCCCTTTCGGCCACTTCTCTTCAATAACCTCAGCCATTGATCAGTTGCTCCCGAATCGGATCAGGCACTACTGCAAGCTGACACAGGCTTGAGATCGTGTCGTTGGTCACCGATACCCCTTGCGACTGCAGCTTGGCGAAAAGCTGGTAGAAGAGGTGGTACAGGCGCTCGTAATCGCTGACGCCCAGCTGGCACATGATCTTGTACTCAAACAGCGCCTCGCTGAGCGCGTTTGCCACCGGCCGGCCGGTTACGCCGCTTTTGATGAGCGCCAGGATGAAACGTGTTCCGCAATTCCAGTCAATGTCGAAATTGCGCAGGATAACCATGGTCTTATCGTCCAGCTGCAGGCTGCGCTGAATCTCGATGATCCGGGTAATGGACATGATCAAGCCCTTACTTCGATTGGAAATTGAGAATTGGCAGACGACCTTTTCGCACGTCACCGCCCGCGAAAATGGCCAGGTATTCGAGGTCAGGCAGATTGCCTAGCAGTGCCGAAGGGAATAGCTCGCCCTCTTCCTCCATCAGTCGCTCACCCTGGTTGCCCCCGGTGATGACACCGCCCTCACCGGCGCTGTTGCCCTGGGTGCGCATGACGTACTTGTAGCGGGTCATGGGCAGTTTCTTGGCGATGAATTCTTGGGTGTCGGTGTCCAGCACCCGCAGGGAAATGATGTTGTTCGCGTTCGCCAGCACCTGCATGGCTTTCGATTCATCACCCATGCGCGCCTTGAAATCCGCAATCGTCTGGGTTGCGATGAACAGGTTGATGCCGGCGCCGCGACCCTTATTGAGCAGCTGGATCAGCTGGTCATTGATCACCTCGGCCGCTTCATCCACGAAGATGTTCACCGGCACCGGAAGCCTGTGGTTGTAGATCTCTCCCGCAGTAGATGCGAGGTCTGCCAAAGCCAGCGAACCAAGAGCAGAGCCCACCATGGGGTCCGACAATGAGTCGAGCCCCATGTAGAGCACCTGCTTACCGTTGATCACGGTATTCATGTCGCTGAAGTCTTGGTACGCATCCGTTCCATCGACAGTATGCGCAGGCGAAAGAAGATCGCTCATCCTGCCGGCCGTGAGCATGACCAGGATCGGCAGCAAACCGGCGATCATCTTGCTGAAGTGAGCGCGCTCGTGTTCGAGCATCGTCAGCAGCCCTTCAAGGTCGGAGTTCGGCGCATCGTGTATCAGGTCCGCGTAGTACAGCTTGCGCAGGGCCTTGGCTTTGTCCTCAGGATTTTTCACCTTGGCCGTTGCGCAGGCCTGTTCAACCGCTGCGTCAAACACTTTTTCCCCTCGCACCATCCTTCCGTAGGCTGTGAGCACTCGAATGGTCAGGCCTGGGATGTCGCCTTCTAGCGTCCGGCGCAAACTAAGCAGGCTCGGGAGTTCTCCGATAATTAGCATTGCTTGGATCACGTTGTTGAGCGCCATCATCGCGAATGCCTGGAACGGATCGCCAGACTCCGACGCCATAAGCACGGCGACTCGCGATGCAAGCTCTGTCGCCCTGCCATAGTTGCGCGTCAGCGAAAGACGGATCGACTCGTCCGGGAATGCTGGATGAAAGTAGCGAAAGCGATTCGGCTTGTTCATCAGCGCACAGGTGCGCCGGCATGTCTCGGCCAGCCCTTTGTCACCCTTCGGGTCGATGATGATGACGGCCTCACCACGCAAGATGCATTGGGTAATGGCTAAGTCAAACAGGCGGGTCTTCCCGGCGCCAGTCGTGCCGGTAACCAGGGTATGGATGTCTCGCATCCCCGCTGGGCGCAAGCATTCCTCTTCTTCAACCATGCCGAGGCCATGAATCCAACGGCTACCTTTTACGTTCGGGTCGCGCAGACCTTTCTTTCCAAGGACCGCAGACATGTCCCTCGATTGCAGTTCAAATGCGTGTTGGCCGTGTTGCTGCCGCCACTGAAAGGCCTGACCGTAGTAAAAACTGTCGGGGTGCTTCTCGACGATCTTTGCAATGTCCCCAATGCTGGTAAACGACAATGGAGAACCGAGAAGGGACTTTTTCGCTCGATAGACACGAACTGCCCTCGGCAGTGCAGATAGGGCGAACCCAGCCTGAACACCCATCGTGATCAGGTACGGCATCATCGGCATGCCAGTTAGTACCTGGACCCCTGTGCTGGCTAGCATTGAAGCTCCCCAGGCTCCGACTTCCCTGGCTTCGTAATTTGTGCGCCAGAGGTTTGTATAATTCCAGTCACCCATCAGCGGTTCACCTTGCTATCCAGCTGGAAGTAATATTTTTTCTCGCGGCCCACTTTTACGGCTTCGAGACAATAGAAAAGCGCGGCTTCAGAAGTCTCAAGATCCACTCCTGCCGCCTCTGCAACCTTTTCTCGGGTCCAAAACGATACGGAGTAAATATCCGCACCTTTGCCAGGCTCCGGCGCAGCGGCTTCTTTGAAGGACTGTGCAACCCGAAAGGCTTTACTGCGGTACTCGGCCGGTAGCGTTTCGATACAGCAGGGGTGCCACTTGGCGTCGCTTAGTCGGCAGTAGAGCAGGGAGATTTCTATGCTTGCGAGGAAGCCTTCAACTCCTCTTAGAGTTCGTGTTATCTGCTCCTCAGCGCTCGTGAAGTCGCGCCACAACCACTCTGCACGGTCGATGGCCGGCAGATCGCCCAGCGTGATTTCCCCAACCAGGGGAATGAATATCCGATTGCGAACTTCTTTGATCGCCGTGTCGCCGGCGAACACGCGCAGAAGGCGGCTGCCAAGTTCTGGGTTGCGTTGCAATAAAGCCCGATCCTGATCTGTCAGCAGGCTCTTAAATTTTGGCGGAATATCGAGTGCATCGGTGCTTTGCTCTGGGGTTGCGGTTTCAACCGAAGCCTTGGGCTTGCCTACGTTGCCCCTATCTACTCTGGTGGGCTTCTTGGTGATCATGTCGTTGAAGGTGAGTTTTACCTTTTGAACCGGCTCTTCCGGTTCCACCGAGTGAAGGTCTTGCTCATCCGTGGGCTCGTCATCATTGACTGAACATAGAAGCGGCGCCGGATCGGGTGTTGTGCCGTTGATTTCGTGCAACATGGCGGCAAGAGTGTTGTCATCGAGCGCATTGTCCTGCTGCTGCTCGGGCGCTTGATCAGCAACATCGTCTACCGGCTGCTGTGCGCCCTGCTTGAGGAGGCGCGCTCGCTCTTCCAGGTTGGGCGGCAGAGATACGCCGGTACGCTCCGGGACTGGCTTTTTGGGGCGATTTTTTCCCTTGGGGCTCTCAGTCGCTGCGGCGGCCGGCAGTGGTGTCGCACCAAAAAGGTCTTCCTGCGTTCCTTTCTTCTCCTGTTCCTTTCGCGCGATTGCGTCTTCCTTGGTCAGGTATTCCTTGGCGTTATCATCCCGGCCGATGGTCACAGAAACCGGGGCGATGTTTCCGTCCAGGAACGGGAACACGTTGTCGGGGTTCTTGAATTTGACGCAGCGGATGGACGGCGCCTTTCCGTTCTTGAGCAGTGGGTGTGGCGCCACGAACCAGATGGGCGAACCGTCTGCATTTTTCTCAAACAGCTCGTACTCGGACATAGCAGCCAGTAGGGTGTTTTCCGCTCGCGGGAAGCCTCCTACCTTGTCCTTGACTACCTGATGGATGATGTCCTCGGAGCCGGTGCTCCAAGCGAGGAATAGTCCTTTGGTGCTCAGCCAGAGCCGCGAGCCGGGTTCGTTGAGCGTCCAGCTTCCTTCTTCGACCAACTGTCGCATCGCATCTACGCACAGACGCTGCACCGGCACGCCGGTGTTGGTATTGGCGCCGGCCACTGCACCGCGCTCGCGGTCTGCTTTTACTGAGCGCGAGTCCGCAACCCTCACCGCTTCGGTCAAGGGTCCAGGCTGGCCTGCCACAGCGTCCAATAGTGCCTGCCAAATATCTGCCCCGCCTTCGAGCAGCCACTTTCGCAGCTCAACGCTGGTGTAGATTCCGATTAGAGTGTTGGTGTGCGTGATGTGCTTGTTCTGACGCCCGCGCTCCCAGTTGATGAAGTAGCGAGTCAGGTTATTCGCCACCGCCCACTCATGAATGGTTTCGGTGCCCATTACCCATTTCTTCGTGCCGTCGAACGACATGACGATAACGTCCGTCAGAGGCTTACCCGCGTCATGGAACAGTGCCGCCACGATGCCAGCCACATACCAGCGGCGAAGACGTTTGCTTGCTTCACCTGGCGTCAATTCGTGGTCGAACTTGGTCAGAACCATCCAGTCCAGCATAAAAGCCGCGCACTCCAGGCCGTGGCGCAGCAGCCCGCCTGGTGTGTTGTGGTGGTGATTCTCCGAGGCAGGGAGCAGGTGAACCAACTCGGCATACGCCACGAACATGGGCTTCAGGTACGCCTCGTAGTCATCAGGCGCCAATCCAGCCTGAGCTTCAATCTTGTTTACAAGGCGCGACTGGAACTCATACATGCAGAACTCTCCCGAGATCAGGCCGTAATAGCCTTCCTGGTAGGGAGGGTTTCTGAGGATCGACGGATCGCTCAGCACGCGTCGGATATCGTCCGGGATGTTCTTATATGCGGGGTGCTCGAAACGCGGGTCGGGCGGCGGGTTGATGAGCCGACTGGGACGGCGTTTGCCCGCAAAGAGCTGCTTGAATAACTTGAACATGAACAGGAATGCTCCGACTTTTCACCCGAGCATCATGTCTGTTTGCGAATGCGATTTGCGGCCTAAACCTACAAGATTCTGGTCATAAAAAAACCCGGCACGAGGCCGGGCTGGGTTAGAAGGTGAACACGCCTGCGGAAAGCAGTGCTTGCGTGTCTACGGGGCCTTTCGCCATGCGCGGTTGCGGCATGACTTCTGGCTTATAGGTGGTTTCGTCGAACTCGGCATCAACCGAGATTCGCGTTGCAGTGCGCGAGTCAGCACGGTGGTACTCGACAACATCCGCTGGGATTGCGGCACAGACACTCTCTGCGACGGCCTTCCAGTTGACCCTGCCTTGAACCTCATACTGAATAACACGAACGCCATACGCATCTGCGCGCTTGAAATCGCCCATCAACGCGAGAATCTGGTCATCAATGACCGTTATCTCGTTTTGAAGCTCTTCCAGCGCCTTTTTTGCAGCCAAAGCTGCGTTCTCTTTGTCTCGCCTGACCGCTGCGAGGGTTGACCAACGGTCGTGGTCGATCTTTGCGTGAGGCATCAGGTCGCGTTTCGGGTCCGCCTCGGGAGGCGTAAGCGACTCGACCATATCCCAGAAGCGCCTTTCCGCAGCAATGATCTGCTGCGCAACAGCTTCATTGAGATCAACCACCAGGCAGATAGGCTCATGCTTGGGCGACCAGCACCACAGGTAGCCCCGTGAAGCCCCGCTAACGATCATTTGGTGCAACAGCTGCCAGCGGTAGAGCCTGTACGCCTTGCTCTTCTCTCGAAGCGCCAGAACCTCCAGATGATTGTCATCGGAGAGGTTCTTGATCTCCACCGGCTCATTACCTGCCAGAAGCCCGTCGAACGAAGCCCGCATGAACGGGTAATCGCTAGACTCTGCGCAGATCGGGAGCCCCAGCTGACCGTACCGCTCTTCAAACGCCTGAAGCGCAACCGGCTCAAACTTGACGCCCCGCCTTACCTGAGGAATGCAGGCAAGATCGGGGGGTGTATCAAGTCCAACCAGCTCACGCCACAACTGAAGCTTCGTCTTGTCAGGATTCTGATCCATGATGACCGCGCAACTGGTTGCGCTGACACCACCCTTTCTCCACGCGTGCCACTCGGCAGAGCGCTGTTGGACGTCGATTACTTTCATCCTGATTACTCCTGATGAAAGCCAAGCCGTACTCTTTCCTCAGCGCTGATCCTGATTCCGCCTTCACGGATCTGGGAACAAAGCTTGAGGTCGTTGTAGAGCTTTATTTTTGTCAGCCCCGTCACCGTGAAAAAGCCCTTTGAGAAGCTGCTTTCAAGATCGAGGAGATCGACATAGCCAAACCCATCCAAGAGGGTCTTGCGAAGCAAGTCACCCTTGGTGAGCACGTCTGCGATGCGTTGATCCAGAGGCCCTGAGGTATTGAACTCGTACTCAGCACCCATTTCTTCGCCAAGCAGCCCAAGAGCATCACAAAACGCTTGATACCGAGCCTGGACCAGCATCTCGGTACGATTTTTGAAGGCTTCATACTTCTTCGTGAAGTCAGACCCCTGCTCATCGAGTGATGCTTTCTGCGCTGCAGCAATAGCCGGCAACGCATAGGCGTGTGGTGTGTTACTGAGGTCCAGATACAGGCTGAGATCCACATGCGGCACTTTATTGCGGATCTCAATCCCTTGCTCTGAGCCGTAGTGGGCTTCCAGTTCGCTATTGGCGGCATGGTAGGCCTTGCAGCCAGCTTCGAAGGTTTTCATCTCATTCTCCTTTCTAGGTACTTCACCACCTGGGTTGAAAATCCCAAGGGCAAATCCCGGAAAGGCAAACCCCCAAAGGGGGGTTGCCCCCCTGGGGGTTTGGTTCGTCAGCCAGTACGTCAGCCGGCGATGCCCTGGCGCAGTAAGCGCAGAGCGTTGGTTTTGCTAGCACCGAACATTTCGACTCTCGTCTCCATGTGCGGAGCTGCTTGCACCACCTCAAAGAGGCGGCAGGTTTGCTCATTCACAGGCCGGTTTTCATCGCCGTACCAGCTCAGGAGCTGGTTGAACAGCCGTTGACCGCAAATTTGCGGGGTGGGGCCAAACACGGCGATATTTCGGCCAGAAGGAACCAGCTTGAGGATCGCCATGTAGCTCATGCGGCGCTCCTGTATCGCTGGTCAATTTCGGCATAACGGTCGTTCGCTTCCTGCCAGCTCATCCGGCCTGCATTGCAGGCCTGAATCACTGCGCAAACTTCCATCCCGCGCTGCCATTCAGTTGTGCAAGACAATCGCTCCAGCGCTCCCATGTCAGGGATCATGAAGCCATCATCGAGCATGTCGCCAATGCACAGCTCGGCGGTGTCCTGGGTGCAATGACCCGTGAAACCATCCTTGCCGAACATCGTCCAGCGGTACCGTCCGGGCTCGGAAGAATCTTCGGAAAGAATCCCCCACGAGTCAGTCCGGCAGTGCTTGAGCGTCAACCCAAGCCCGTGCACCGCGTACAGTCCCAGTAGGGATTCCAGGGAAAGAATCTTCCTCTGGATCTCTCCGTCCATTTCAGTGACCAGGCTGCGCTGAGCCAGATCACCAGCTTCAAGCTCCTGCCAGATGGCAAGAGACTCTTTAAGCGATTCAACCGTTGAAGGACGCATGGCGACCTCCATTTGCAGCACCCATTGCAAACCCAGGAAAGCCCCCATTGAGAGTCTTCTGGGCCTTTTCAACTGCTTCATTGAAGCTGTTGGCTTGGCACTGAAAGCGGGTGTAACGCTTGGTACGCATATCGCACATAGCGAGTATGTAAGTACGCATTTTAATTTCTCCTTTTCATCCCTGAAACGGAGCAATCCCCTGTAGGGAAAGTCCCTACAGGGTTAGATTTATCTGATCAACTTATACGCAGTCAGATGGGTTATTTAAACTCAGGAATAGACACGCTGATAATTGCCAGCCTGTATCATTGCCTGATGCTGATTACTTAGATGATCCAGAACGCCATTTGTCATTGGATCGCTACCAAAGAATCCCCAGCAGCTATCAACAACTTCGTCATCCTCGATCACTTGATACCCCCAAACATTACCCGTCAGGTATTGATCGTATGATTCGACCTCTCCGTCCAGATATGTTTCCAGCTTCTCAATGCGCGGCTTCGTGAGATGTTTCCAACCAAGCTCGGAGCGGGCTTTATCTTTAGACACAAAGATAAAGCCAACCTTGCCACTGTCCCATCGACAGCTAAAAGGGGAGGTTTTCATTGTGATGCCAGAGTGATCATAAAGATAAAGTGGAAGCATAATTGCTTGCCCCGTCATCTCCAGCGCACGCTCAACATCTGGGATGTGATTGGCATTGAAATCGATCTGCCCCAGCTGCTTATCAGACAGGTGCTTGTAGATCACTTCCAATGCTTTCGCAGCCCCATTCTCATCACCCAAACGATAGCGCCGATGAGCGCATACCATCGATCCTAGGTTGTCCCATTCACGCGGACTTTCTGCGTCATGGTCATGGACGAGTTTGATGATGCAGCTTGAGTTAGCAGTTGCCATTTCGTTTTCCTTTTCAGTACGACGAAGGCAACTAACCCCTGAGGGGCAGGTGCCCCGTCAGGGTTTATTGTGAGTTCGCTGTTCTTAGTTAAAGAACAGCATGATCAGGTTGATAATAATCTCAGCCATCTCAGTTTCCTCATTTATTGCCAGCAGCAGCCCTGTGCAAAGGGATGCCCTGCACAGGGTTGGTTGGAGACTCCGGGTTATCCCAAATCGCAAGACACTCGGAGCAGATTTTGTTTCTGTAGCCAGTCTTTTCCAGAAGCTGGACATTGGGGTGAAAAACCTCTTCTCCCTTTCTGAACACTTCTGATCGTGTCTGGCTGCAGAAGGTATTGCCTTCTAACAGGGATCTAATCGACAGATGAACCATCGTCACTCACCCTGAGCAGCTTGGTATTCCGCTGCAGACAGGAGTCGCAGAGCGTAATCACGAGCCTCAGCAGGCCACGCACTTACATAATCACGCGCAGCTTTCCAGCCTTGCGATTCACGCGCCCGATTGACCACCGCTTGAGTCTTTTTCAGGACTTTGGGAGGTAGATCTACAGGTGCCTGGCTCTCATCATTTGAAGCCTGAAGCACTTCGCCTTCCAGCGGTTCTGCGACCTGAGCTTGAGCATCTTCAGGCTCAACTTGCGTTGTCTCAGATGCCGGCACCTGCTCTTCAACCTCATTCGAGGTCGGGAGTGGCTGGGCTTCATCGACTACTTCAGCTGCACCCATATAACGCTCTACAACAGAGATCGGGACATCATGAGATGCAAACCCCTCCCCTGCCGTTGTGTTGAGATACTGAATAACCGTGTCGAGTTTTTCGCCGACTTGGGGCCAGTATTTCTTAGCGATTTTGATGCCGGTTTTTTTGAACATGGAAGTTTCGAAGTCAACCCAAGGGCCTTTCTTCTTGCGCTTCCACAAATCACTTGCATCACGCGCTTTGTAGATCTCCTTGGCTGTTACAGCTTCCACATGGACCCGGCCATCAGGCAGGGTTACTTCCACATAGACACCACGGAATTCGCCGCGCTCTTCAGTGTCGAACGGATCGAATTCATGCACAGGGCTATGACGCTTACCCTTGTACTTAAACTGATCATTCGAGTAGACCAACTCAACAATACAGTCACGTATTGCGCCGTCATTTACAGCGGTTTTGATCATGCCTTTGTATGACACATCCAGAACCACTTGCCCGTCCCGTGGCACCAGGTAGCATAAACCCCTTGCAGGGTTCAGCGTTAGGCCACAGGCGGCCACTTGGCCAAATGCATTGCGAAGAGACAGCGGATTGTTGATAGCGACAGTGCACAGGTAGTCATTGTTCATCATGGCTTGAGCTGCATAAAGCATCTCTTGCTTGAACACGACATCTGTTTTTGCTGCCTTCACCAACTCAAGAAACTTATCCTCTTGCTTTGCAATTACGGCTACAGCGTTTTGATAGTTAGCACTAGACATTATGAAACCCCCTGAACAAAAACGCGCCCGAAGGCGCGTATTTATTTGCAACTGATTGACCCGTTAGATGATGTTCAGAAGAACTCGGCTAATGGGCGCAAAGGGGATGTCATCGTCAAACGAATCGTAATGCGGATCAGAAGTCGGCGCTTGAGTCGGTTGACGGTTGGGTTGCTGCGGAGAACGCTGTGCTTGATTCCTCCCGCTAGAGCGAGGAGCACCATCACCACCGTTATCTGCCTGCTTACCGCCAAGGAGCTGCATGGTGCCTTGCATATCAACCACAATCTCAGTGGTATAACGCTTGACTCCATCCTTCTCCCATTCGCGGGTTTGTAGTCTGCCTTCGATATAGCACTGCGAGCCCTTACGAAGGTACTCACCGGCAATCTCAGCAACCTTCCCAAATAGCACAACACGGTGCCACTCGGTTCTTTCTTGAAGCTGACCAGACTGTTTGTCCTTCCAGCTATCGGTAGTTGCCAATGTGATATTGGTAACCGCATTCCCGTTGGGCATGTAGCGAGTTTCAGGATCACCGCCAACATTGCCGATAAGGATTACTTTGTTTACGCCACGAGCCATGATTATTCTCCATTCAGAGTAAAACACAGGGCGACGTAAACCCCTGACGGGGAATATCGCTGCCCCGAAAGGTTTTCATTTCAATTAGTTAGGTTGTATTTGACAGACGGCCAACTTGCCGACCATGCACCGAAGTGCATGACTAAATCGATCTGCACATGCAGAACGACTTAATTTGGAGAATCTTGACAGGCTCGTGGCCCAAGGCGCGAGAGTGAAGCTGCGCTTTCTGAGGTTATTGCCATTAAGGCTTGGCGAAAGCATGCCCCCAATCGCGCTAATGCGCAAGAGGGTATGCCACGATCTTAGAATTTTTTTATCTTACAAGAATCGTGTAGGTTTAGCCGCCTCATCGCGATCTGGTTCCCACAAAATACCTCATCCCCCGGATCGAGGTTCAACCGATGCATTTCTCTCGACTGCGCATACCGCTGGCAATCACCGCAGCCCTCGGCATGCTCTCAGGCTGCTCTAGCAAAGAGCCCGCACCCGAGCCTTATACAGGCACCCCATTTGAGGTCCAGCAGTACGAGCCGGATCTACGCGGTCACCACACCAGCTGGGGGCACTCCGGCCGTGGAGGGGCAGCACTGAGAAAGCCGTCCTATCAACCCGTACTCGGCAGCCCGGATGAGCTGGATACACGCGCTGGCAAGTTGCACCCAGAGCTGCAGAACATCGCGCAAGAGGTTACAGCCAGCATCGCTGTACCACCGGCGCTACGGTCTGGAACCTGCCTGGATCAACCGGAGGAGAATCAAACGCCTGATCACGTCCGCGTTATGACGCCCAGTGGTCCCGCAGACGTAACTCAGATCGTGACACTGGCGAACAGCACCGGATCGGTCAGTGACTATATCCGCGTTCGCAACAAGCTCTGCAGCGGCGCAGAACGCCTCACCTACGAAGAGTGGGAAGTTCTAGTGCATGGCACACCCAAGGACGTACCACTTCGTCTACAACCGACCTTCAACAGCCTCTCAAAGTGAACCCCATGCCCAGCTCAAAAAACCGACTCCCTTTGACCGTAGGTCTTTCCGCGCTTTTCGCAGTGGCCGCCCTCGGCGCCAGCGTCATGTACACCGAGCATGCGATCAACCAAGCGATAGCTGAGCAGTTGCCGGCTGGCGTCGCCGCTGCACTTGACGCGAAAGAACAGGCCGAGGTCGCGGCTGCCAAGCTACAGATCCTTTCGCAATGGTCTGCCGCCTCAGACATCGAGGTCAAAGGCCGCAACATCTACGGTAAGGCAGACGCCGAGTTCACCCTTGTGGAGTTCAGCGATCTGGAGTGCCCCTTCTGTAAACGCTTCCATGACACACCTAAGTCACTCGTTGAGCAGGCCGGTGGCAAGATCAACTGGGAGTGGCAGCATTACCCGCTGCAGTTCCACAACCCCACGGCCGCAAAGGCTGCACACGCGGCAGAGTGTGTCAGCGAAATTGCGGGCAACCAGGCTTTCTGGGCATTCACCGGGCAATGGTTCGAGCGCAGCGCTATGAACGGCCAAGGCATTGATGATATCGGTCGGTTGGCACGAGAAGTCGGCGCAGACTCGAAGGCATTTGATGCATGCATGGCCAGCGGCAAGTTCAAGCAGAAGATCCAGGATCAGATGGATCGCGGTACCGCTATGGGCGTGACGGGCACGCCTGCAACAGTCGTCGTGGACAACACCAATGGCCAGAAGATCCTGGTCAAAGGCGCCCAGCCTGCGAAAGCATTGCTCCAAGCCATAGGCCAGCTGGTAGAGCAGCGAAATCAGCCAGCATCGCTGGCCCAGCCAGGAAAAGACTGAATAGTCCAGCGCCGACGACAACAGAGCCCCGCATCAAAGCGGGGTTTTTTGTGGGCCGCTACCAGCTGCGGAGTTGACGCGCCAAAGCCAAGAATTTGGCAACACGGCCGTCACTGGTAGCCTTGAATAACTTAATCAGGAAGGACAGCGGACATGATTCACTGCAGCAAAATCAAACTGACACTCGCGATGACTGCGGCCCTCACCGCCTTGGTAGGGTGCTCATCACCAGGCAATACCGTTACCTTCGATCAGTTGCCGGACCCGGCTGCTACACCCAAAGCGAAGTGGTCCGACGCAATGGTCTACATGAATGCCATGCAGATTTCTGGCATGCGTGACGTGCCACGCGAAATGATGGGCGATGCATCCTCACAACCGGCCGAAGGTGGAAACAGCACGGGAGTGCTCGATGCTGCTACCTATGGCGTAGGTGCCGTGGCGCCGCCATCGGGAATGAGCGGAGGCGCTGTAGCCGGGGTCGGCCTGGGACTTTTGCTTCTTGGGGGCGGACCTACACAGCCAGCTCAATTGCCGCAGGTCGTTGCATGGGTCCCATCAGATCTGGCCTCCTCCCCGGAAGCAGCTGTGCAGGTTGCCTTAAATGAGTTCAATAAATCGAGGGCCGCCGTTTTCCAAAAGCAGCTTCCTCAGGAACTTATCGCTACAGCATATCCCGAGTCGGATAGCCGATCATTTGGTGGCAAAATGCCAAAGGCTTCGAATTTAGTGCTGTTCTCAGAAGAGGCGAAAGAGAGTCCAGCATTCATTTCCGCACCGAAATCCTATGGTCCTATCCATATCGTCGGTCACAAGGTTACTGAGGAATCCATTATCAATTCATCAGGGTTTCGGAATATCCACGAAAGTCGGGCTAACACAGTCGCGCTGTCCGCAGCTCTGCCTGATTGGTTTTTGATTTATGTCACATCGGCCACACGGTCAAAGTCCGATAAATTGCCGCCTGCAGTGCTGAGAAGCGGAACGCCAAACTACTTCATTGGTAAATAAACGAAAGGCCCCTGATGGGGCCTTTTACTTACTGGGGGACTGCGCCCCTAGCTATGTCTTCCTCCATTTTCTTGACCGCTTCAGCATCAAATCCGTCCAACCGCTTTTCGTTACGACTAAGCGAGTTTTGCCGAACGTTCCCCTCAGATATCGTAAGGCTGCTACCACTCCCTGTAACTTGTTCAAGTGAAACCGTGTTCACTGTTGGAAGGTGGCCTGCAATGTTCAGCATGCCTATCCATTCCGACATGTCTACTTTACTCCAATCCATAAGGGCCATCTGGTCAGGAGTAATGCCTTCACAACTTGGATTTTCAACATCACCGTACTCAATACCAAGCTGGTCATGCGCAGCTTCTTGAACGATTCGGCCTACAACCGAACCATAGCAACAGTAGCTTTCTCGTTTCTCAACACAAGAGCCAAGAGCTTCTGAGGCACAATAACTTCCTACAAACGTGCACTGCCTTGTTTCTTTTTTTGCTCCAAGCTCGAACTCTTTTTCTTCGCATTCCCAGATAATGTTAATTAGAAGATCGACAATCACATAAACCATGTATACCCAGCCAATGATGTTGACGACCATCGTAGCCTGAGGGCCAAGCATCATCCCGCCGCCTTCTGCTGGAACAAACACAGCATTTGCGGCTACCTCAGCGCCCATATTAACCATGGCGTCATAGGCTTTCTGCATTAGCCATTCCTGGACCTGAGATACAAGCGTATCCTGGACAGTGCCCTGAAGCGTTTTGTTGAATGCACCAGTTGCGTTGTCAACTATCGTTGACCACTGCCCCTTTATGACTGAACTACCAGCGGACGTGATGGCATTCGTGCCTGCTTGCCAGTAACCATACTTCAGGCTCCCCCCAAGCCCGTGCGTGGATAGCGCTTCCATTGCACTAGCCATTTTCATAGTGTTCATTGTCAGATTCACATAATCGTAAATACTGACGCTTTCGGGAGCCTCACAACAATCGACATAGCCACCGAGCGCTTTCTTGCACTCCATTGCTTCGCCTTTGAATATCTTGCACTCGTTGGCAACCTCGATATCCGATCCGTCGCCACCGCAATCAAGATCATGCTCAGCGAACTGGGCAACTTGGAGCATTGCGACGGCGTATGCAAAGTCACCGCTTTTCTGGTTCGAGGTGTCGAAGCACTCGCTTCCCATGCACCTAGCGCCGCCAGGACATTCGATCTGAGTGCCGGTATTGACTACCGTGGGATAGCTGGTGTCATAGCCGCAGTCCCATATCTCCTCGTAGGCGTAGCATCCTCCCGACTCCCCAGAAGCCCCCTTTATACAGCTCTGGGAGATGAAACCGCAGTTGGGGTCTTTCTCGTACTGCTCACAGGTGTCCAGGTTTTCTTCGATTACACCGCAACCCTGCACACGGACCTGCTCTGCAAGTCTTGACGTACCCAATGGGCTCGCCGAGATTTGTTCATAAAGTGGATTACCAGGGCAAATATTTATGCCTGAAATGGTTGCGCACTCTCCTTCATGCTGAACACCTTTGGTGACTGTAATCTGCCCCGAGATGCACTTACCTTCCAGTACAGCTTGACCCTGATCTATGCAACTTTGCGGCGACCATACATCTTTGACCAGCTTAGAATGTCGAAAGGTAAACGTACCTGAAAGATCGTACTTACCACCATCATCACCACCTTGCTGATCCCTTATTTCAACAACAGCTTTAAGTCCATTTGCGCATGTCGGATACGTAATTACATTGTGGCTTACTGACGTGTCGAGTTGCCCGCCAAGCCCATGCTCAGCCCAAACATCAGCATCTGATAACTGTACGTATCCTTCATCATTAGCACACACAGCATCGTAATCGACCTTTGCTACACTGCCATTGAATACTGTCCCATCAGAGCCAGGTAGAGCTTTCCATGTGCCTGCGACGAAATCAAATTCTCCCCTGGCTATATTCCGCCCATTAGCAGCGAATTTGCCCACCAAACCAGTTGAGCGAAGTTCTATTTCATGATTTACAACACATGAATCCCCCCCGTTCTCAGGGCATTGCTCTTTGCCATTGGCATCAATGTAGCAGGCAAGATCCCCTTTGAAGAAAGAACAGTCAGCTGTCACTTCCGCTTCCCTGCAGAAGGGGTCTAGGTCGGGATGAGGGGATGGCTGCATGTCTGCTTGGCATGCAACCACACCATTCTCACTAATGCAGCCAGACGCATCTACTGCCGGCGCTTTAGTGCAAACAACGCTGCTCTCTTTGCAGAAACCATCGTTAATCATCTTGAGGAGTGGAAGGCGCTCTTCAGGCCCCCAACCATTGTCAATGATCGCTTTTGCTGGATCGTAATTAATGCGAATGCGTGCATAGCCTTCGCCCCGACCTGTGACTGACGTGCGTGTTTTGAATGTAATTACGTCCGAGTCTTGCTTTAGTTCGTTCGTGACATCCTTGTTGGGACTTACTCTCCAACTGGTACTTCTCTCGCACGCGCCCGCCGTCTCGGGAGGGAATACGCCCGGCGTGTGGGTCCATAGAAGAGAGTCATTGAAGTAGATCTGAAAGTAGTCATCGAACGTAGCTTGTTCAACAACCGCAGACAGGATGGCATCTTTATTGATAACCCTGAAGCGTGTGTATTCCTCGTAGATCGCGCATTTACCGCCCCAGTAATCGTTACCAACGGTGCCCACCCATACATATAGGCAACCTCTGCCGCATGACTGGTAGTTTGGCTGGCCCGAAACATACTCGACAACTCCTAGCGAATAGTCATGCTTGAAGGTCACATTGCCGCCTTCGTTTGCTACGCGCTCACAGGTGCGGTAATCAGAGATGTGAGACGTAGCCTGGCGTTCTTCAAAAACGTCTTTTCTGGAGCAGTCTGCAAAGTTCTCTTTGAAACCTTGCATGAAATCATTAGATCGAATCTCGTCCGTCTGGTTAAACATTGGATCATTCGAAAGATCCACAGCAGGCCGTTTGCCGCTATCAACCAGAATCCTGTATGCCTCGCCATCCATCGACGACTCACTTCTCAGCCGTGTGTTGGCCTGGATGCCAGCGTCAAGAGTGCCCGAGTCGTCTCCATACACCTCTTCCAAGGACGCGGTACCGCCGCCTTGGAGGTCAGGGAACAGATCCTGAAGCGTCTTCTGCGCCGCAGAAGGATCGAGCATCTGAATGCCCATTTGAGCGGTCTGATTGCCTAGCGTGGCGCTGGCAGCAATGGAATCGGCCCACGCCTTGAAGGCAACCGTATTGAGCTGAACCATGATGATGCCGCCAACAGCCAAGCGTCGGAGGGCATGTTTGAAGCTGGGTCGCATAGGTGCTACCTGGTGAAGGTGAGTACCAAGATGCTAGAGATACGCGAGAGGAAAAGGCGGTGGAATCTGACCAGATTCTGGCAGGCAAAAAAATAACCCCGGCTGGAAACAGCCGGGGTTTGGGGTTTTGTTGGCACTCATGCCGCCGCTGACTGAGGCGCTTCGAGAACCGATACTGCGCCTGATGCGGGTATCAGGCGGTGCAGCACAGCCCATGCTTTGACGAAGCGGGTGTCAGGGTTGGCCTTCTTCACTGTTGCTGCGATCTGATCAGGGACGAGGAACACTCGGCCGGAGTCGATCATCAGCTCTTTGAGTTCGGGGCAGTACAGTGCTATTGGCTCTTCGTGTTGTGGCATTTGATGTTCTCCAGGTGGGTGATCCCCAGAACCCTCACGCGGAGGGCTCTGGTGGATCACCCACAAGGGATGACCACGTTACGCGACTAGCTGGTTACCTACTCAAGGCATTGCCTTGAGCAGAAGGGTATTGACGCAAATATCTCGTGGATCAGGGCACCTTGGACGCATGCGCAGCATGCTTCTTGTCCAAGTGCTTCGCTAGCATCATGCCGACGCACGCTGCCACAGTGATCGTGAACAGCACGCCGGATATAGCCAAAACGAGCGTTTGTGTCGTGTCCATTTCATTCACCTGCGTTGTCTTTCTGGAAAAAGGATACCACCAGACCACCGACAATCAAGACCAGGCCGCTTACCACGCTGACCGCAATGGCTTGCGGATGCGAACCTGGAGTGATGATGCCGACGAACCCCGCAGCCAGCAAGCTACAGCCAATGCCGACGACAGTCTCCCTTAACCAACTAAGAACTTTATTAAAAAACATATTACACCTCGCAAATTAATGACGAGGCGCCCCCATAACGGGATTGCTCCCGTCAGGGTTTGATTATTTCCAACTCCAAGCTGTTAGCCCGAGTCAGTTTTCTTACGATGTAGCCCTCCTTATGTCCATAAAGGGCATAAGGGCGTTGTGTGCTTTCTGCAAATACCTGACCGATCCATAGGGCAGTCATTAAGTTGCGGAAGTACATACGCAGATCCTCAATGATTGAGAACAACCCATGGGATTGTTCCCAAAGGGTTGTTTCAATCAGAGCACCTGACGGGCTTTGATCGTTTTGGCGGTTTCAGTTTTTTCAACCGAAGCAACGCCGTAATCGAACGCTTTAAAGCCGACTTGGATGCCACCAACAATCAGCACTACTGCGATGATCAGAACTTTCATTATGTTTCTCCATTAGCTTAATGCAGACGGAGAAACGCCCGGCAGGGAGTTATCCCCGCGTGGGTTTTGTTGTGCAAACAAAAACGCAACGGACCTAAAGAGGAACGTTGATTCTGAATGCTTTCGATTAGGCCGGTTGAAGCTCCGACTTAGCTTTCCCAGGCCACAAAGTGACTCTGGTTTTTGCCTGACCGAAGATCGGTACAGGCTCTTGCCGAGTGCAACATGCACTTGACGAAGATTAGTGCGCTGAGGCGCGAAGGGATGAAACATGAAGCGATGTGTCGATTATACCGATCCACCTGCCAGCCTCAAGCATGCAGGCAAAAAAAACGCCCCGAAGGGCGTTGAATTCAGATTGCATGGGGAGAGATCACCTGATGACCGTTTTTCTCGCGAAATCGGTTAACGATTACCTCCATTGGCTCATGCAGCTTTACCGGATGCTTGAACCCTTCCCCCTCCATGTGGCGCAGGAGAATGACGCCCCCAGTCGATAGCTCCCAGAGGTGAACCTTCTGCTTGCCCCTTTTTGCCCAGGCCCTGCGGATGATGCTCGCGTTGCCTTGCAACTGTGCTGCCTCAAGGATTGCACTCATGATCCTCTCCTTCCATCCATGCAAGGAGAAGCCCCGCCAGGGATTTCTCCCTGGCAGGGGTTGTTTTACGCCACCATCAGACTGAGCTGGAACTGACCCTGGTTGGGATCACTTTCCGGCAGGCCTGGCATCTGGCTTTCCGAGTTGATTCCGAAGCTGCACAACTGGCCAGCACCGCAATTACCACCGCCGCAGATCTGCCCACAGTAGGAGGAAATTCCCTCCTGTCGCAGACTCACCACGCTGGGGTTTACAGCAGCAGTGATCGACACCCCTAATTCGAGCCCAACGGACTCAATCAACGGAAAGATCACTGACTGCCCAAGCACCTCATGCGCAGTCGTGTCAGGAAGCCCAGCGATTACCACCTCCGGGATGCCTTTCACTCGTGCGTGCTCGACAGGCGTGAGTAGCCGAGACAGTTGCGGGTTGGTCGGATGTACTAGGAAGGGCTCCGTGCTCCTGCACTTCGCATAACCACGTCCGATTGTTCCGCAGAAATCTTCAGCCCCACTTAGCAGTTGGCGTGAGAATCCTTTGCCGTCTGCCTTGTCGCGTACTTCCTTATTTGCGAGATAGTCGAAGGATTTGAACCGCTCAGAATCATGCGGAACATCCTCTAATACCTCATTAAGACTTCCCTCTTTCTCTTTCAGTTTGCTTAGCTCACTAAAATCGAAAACGTCAGGAAGCCCCTTACTTATCGCGACCACAACCAATCGGCTTCTACGCTCAAGAGCGCCAAAGTCGTTGCCATTCAACACAGCTTCCTTCAGCACATAGCCTTGAGAAACCAACTTCGCGCGAATAACAACCATAGAAGCAGACGTTTGATATTCCGGTACGTTCTCGATCAGGCAAATGCTTGGGTTCAGCGCTTTAACCGCATCGAGAAAATCAACAAACAAATCACCAGCTTTGGAGTGTTCCTCTGCCATGCTCAGTTTGTTCTTGCTGCGACCTGACTTCGATGCTCCTAAGCAGGGAATTCCTGCACAGATAACGTCGCACTGAAGAGGGTTATGCCCCCAGTTGACCTCTCTCACGTCAGAGCAGATCGCAACACTCTTTTCGTTCCACAGCTCAGGATTGTTGTCTAACGACGAATCCAAGTATTCCGGTTCAATTTCGACACCGACTTGGATAAACGACTTGATCCCTGCACGTCTAAGGCCGCTATGAAGTGCCTTATCCGCAACACCACCACCATGGAACAGGCTGGCTACTGCCAACGGCTCTCCGGTACGCAGCTTTTCCGTCAAACGCTTAACTCGTTCCCGGATCTTGGTTTCGATGTGCAGCGCTGTGATCACGATCCGACCTCGCCGGATTGCAACACGTACCCGCTCGATGTTCTCGAACACCTCGCTGAGTACCCTTGATCGAACCTCAATCAAGGGCACCACCACACCACGCCGCTCGCGCTTGGAGACAGTGAAAGTCTGGTCGTTCGCTACGGCCGGGGCCTCGCGAAGCTCCAAACGCTCCATCGCCTTGTTCTGCACGAGCTGGTAGCGCGCACCGATCTTCACGCCCGCCCTTTCGAGCTTTCGACCCTCAAGCCAAAGGCGCGCTACGTTTTTCGACTCACCGATCCTAGTGTTGATGACCGTTGACATAATTTTCTCCCTTCCTGGTTAAGTGCCCCAGGCAAAGAGAAACCCCGTGCGGGATTTCTCCCGCAGGGGCTATTTAGTTTGTGTATCGGCTTATGCAGCTAGCTGGTAAACACCGGGTTTCAAACGAACAAAGTAGCGCTCGTCTTGTAGAACCTGACGCACCTTAGCTTGCCAGTGTTGGTTATCACGCGATTTAGCATAGGGCTCCAATGCATCATTGATATCCTTCAGATGAAGAATCTTGTTGCCTTGAAGCACACGCCGAACCGCTGCTTTCCACGTAATACCAGTCATCGCAGCAGCGCGCTTTTCCATTGAACCAATAAGGAACAACGAAGATTCACGCTTAGCGAAAACAAGTAACTTTTCGTGGGCAATCCTGACAAAGTTTCCTTTGTAGGAGCTTGAGTCACTTTTACAATTGTGCTGGACCTTGATGACCTCATCGATCAGCCGGCCCGGCGCAATTCGTTCCACGAGTGAACTAAGGTTATAGTATGTACCTTTGGCGCGCATGTTGCCCATGAGGATTCCATATACGCCGCCACGTTCAACTGCGTCGTGGATATTCATAACGGCAAGTTCCAGTGCTTCAGTGAAGTCCTGGAAATTCATCCGTGACATATCCCACTTATTTGGCTCCCCCCACTCTTCGCCGCTATACTTGAGCATTCCCGCATATGGGGGATGCCACCAGCAAACGTGAGCCATCTCACCGATGTACGACGCAAGGTCGTCCGTAAGCAAGTTGAAGCCCTGATGTAGGTCAGTGCCAACAAATCGCAGTCCCATCTCCCTAGCAACATCGACGCTAGTACCGCCACCGATGCTCGGATCTACGACCAGGCCATCTTTTCTTTTCATGTAACTTTCCAGAAAGTCTTTGATAATTCTTCCTGTGCAGTTACCGCGATAGGATGACTTGCCCCAGTGACCACGATCCGGGTAAGAAACAACTGAGCCTGCAAACATGTCTATTCTCCATTCATTTTTGATGCTGGAGAACCCCGACTGGAGTTTCCCAGCCGGGTTTTAGGCGCTCGCCGTGTTAACCACGACGAGTAGCATTAGTCAGACAAACTCACCCTCTTCGCCGTTTGAGTAAACACGACAAGATGATGCGTAGTTCAACCAGCAAGCAGGATACTTATCCCGAGCTTGCTCAATTGCATGTAGCGAATCTTCTGCATCGCACTCGAACGTTGTTTCAGGGAGCAAAGCTCCGTTCACACGTTCGCGCAAGTAGATCCGATAGCGCAGATACAGCCGTGGTATCACCATGACTGACATGTTTCTCTCCTTTCATTTTCCAGAAGGGAGAAAGCCCGGTAAGGGGCTTCCCCCCCTACCGGGCTCATATTTACTTGCGCCGCATCATGCTCAGGAAATTCTCACGAACCTCCTCATGATCAGCGCCAGCTGCGTTACAGCAGGTTTTGAAGCTGAACGGTTCATCTTCGTCCGCCAGCACCCACAACATGCCATCCCACCAGTTTTCAATACTCACCTGAGGGTGAAGAATCTGGCGAAGTGTCATCTTGATCATGTAACTGCGCATCCAGTCGATGTAATCGTCAGTGATTTCATCCTCTGCGCGCAGCAACTCCAACTCCGCATCTGACATCTCAAGGATGTCGAGAAACCCAAGCTGAACCTGTACCTGGATGGGAACAGTTTTTCGCCGGGTGCGGCGCTCAAGAGAGCGGCGTTGAATAATTACTTCATCACCGAACAAGTCGAGTAATGGAGCTACAGCTACATTTTCCATTCTGGCCTCCCTTTCCAAGCGAAGGCCTCCCCCAGCAGGGTTGGCCCCTGCTGGGAATGGTTTGTTGTCTAGTTAAGCGGTTAGTACGTCTCGAACAACCTCAAACAGCGCTGTCTTCAATCTACTTACCGTCCCAACTGCAACGTATTTGGTGAAAAGCTTGCTGAGAACATAGCTATTAGCCGAGCCGAAGCCGAGTCCAATAACCTGTATCCCTGAAGCCTCACACCGCTCGAACATCTCTTTGCAATATCCGTCAGTACCGGAATTTGGCTCGCCATCGGTTATCACGAAAAGAATCTTCCGCTCTCCCTTTGCGCGTAAAACCTCAATCGCGGCAGGCCATATAGCCTGTGCCAATGGAGTTCCACCATGCGGCAGAGCACCAAATCCACCCGCTTCCACTGCAGCGCCAAGACGCTCGGTTGAACGCTTGATCAGATCGCAGCATTGACCGGCCCCAGCTGTGGTTGTGCCTGGAAAAGACATCGCCCCAGTTGTCACCAGTGGCAGCCCTTCAAGCCCCCTGAGAACGGCATACAGCGCCGCCTCAGCTTGTTCCATTGCCGCATCCATACTTACTGACTTGTCGAACAGGAACTGGATAGCAGCTGACTGACGCTCGGCCCGCGCTTTGCTTCGGAACACCCGCGTTTCGCCAGCTGGAAGCATGGCAATGCGCGAGGTATCGATCCGACGCCCTTGGCGCTTGAGCCTTACCCGACAGTCCACCTGTGCCTGCAGCAGTCCATTTAGGATCTGACGCAGACCAGCCGAGTGCGTTTCACCGGAAATACGACGCCTGCATGAGGCTTCGGCTGACCGGCGTACCGCTCTCCCTCCCAGGGGGAATGGCTTGATCGGAGTGAAGTGTGCCGCTGCCTTTCGGCCCAGCAACTCAGCTGCCGCATCGCCAACCTCCGAAATCAACCCTTGCAGGTCTTTTTCAGTGGCTTGCATTACGCGCTCACGCAATCCCAGTGGGGCACCTTGGCCATCACCGGGCTGTAGCGTTGCATCGCGCTGGCCTGAATCCTTCTGGTCGGAACTTCCGCCCTGACCTTCAGGAGATGATTTCTGCTCGGAATTTGGTTGCCCGCCTCCCGTGCCATCCTCACCGCCATTGGCTGGTTGATCACCGCCCGCTTCGTCACCCTGCGAAGAGTTCTGCTCTCCCGAAGGATCGCTTCCTTTTTCGCCGGTACCGTCACTGTCGGTGTTGCCGGTTTCGCCTTCGCCCTCCCCTTGCGGGTCGGCCTCCGACTCACCGTTTTCACCACTTTCGTCAGCACCTTCGTCATTGCCCTTTTCAGGCTCCGGCTCAGGCTTATCTTCGCTTGACGGAAGCAGCTCGATTATCGAATCCACCAGCGCCAGAACCTCTTTCGTGCTGTCGCACTTCAGAGTTTTCAGCACCTCGGCCATGATCTTGTCGGCTAACTCTTGGCCCAGTCGGGCTTCAAGCGCTTCGAGATAGGCTCGCGCGGGTACCTCTAGTTGCGGCTCCTGCAGTTTCCAGTAGCCGCCCATGAGGATTGCGTTATGGATGATCTCTACGTCTGTTGCCTGCGCGACTCGCTCAGGCTGAAACGGATCAAGCAGAACCTTGCGGTTCAGGTACCGAATGTCATCCTCGGTGCCAGGGTACTGATCCATCGACAGACGCTCGATACGGATGTCCTCCAGGATGTTCAGCAAGTTTTTGCGGAACGGAACCGGGGCATCCGCGCCGAATACCGCCATGTCAGTGTTACGGACATGGGAGCACTCATGCGCGATGAAGCCGAAGGACAGCGGTAAATCATCCTCACTGAATGGGACAGTTACCGTTTTTCCATCTGTGAAGGCTCGGGTTCCTTGCACCACCACCTTGACGCCGGTTTGTTCGGCCAGGTGTTGTGCGTAGTACGGGAGCGATCCAATCAGGGATTTAGCCATTTCGTTTCTCCATTCTCGCCACCGCCAGACGGAGAAACCCCCGCTGGGAGGTTTGCTCCCAGGCGGGGTTTAGTGTTGGTGTCAGAAGCTGAATACGCCGTGAGAGACGACGCTACTGACAGATACGGGTGGAACAACCAGCGGTTGAGGCTCTGGAAGCACGTCCTCGTCCTCTGCTTGCTCGGTTGAAGCAGCATCCTCGGCGCCGACCAGATCAAAGGGGTTGAACGAATCAGCCATGCCGGCCTGCTCGATCTCTTCCTCTGCCTGGATCTGCTGGGATACCAGTTCGTTTTCTAGCTGCACCTTCGGCTCAGTCGCTTCAGCAGGTTGCGTCGTGACTGTTTCCGCAGGCTGCACAGCAGCTGGTACCGCAACATCATCCTGCTCGGGCGAGCCATTGGCGATGTTGAGGTTCTTGATCAGCCGGCGTATCGAGTCCTCATCCGAGAGCCCCGATACCAACGTCACAATGTTGCTGTACTGCGTGCCATTGACCACCCCTGAGGCCGGCAAAACCGCAAGGGTTTCGTCGATGTAGGTGGACAGGGCTTGGACATCGCTCGACAGGAACATCAGGCCCTTGAGCTTGGTGTTCATCTTGCGAATCGTGTTGAGGGTCGTCTGGGTGACATGGCCACGAGTGGCCAGGCCGTTTTCCATCAAACGTTCGGCTGTCTCTGCCGTCTCAGCGTAGAGCTGATCCGACAGGCCGCGCACTTGACTCCCAAGCGTTGCAGATAGGTGCTTGTCGCCGTCCGGCGCCACACGGCAAGCCGCGTAACCGAACTGAAGACCGGCCTCTACCTGATGTTTCGGCGTGATGCTTTGCATAATGGCTTCTCGCCATTCGGCACGCTCCCACTCCTGCTGCACCCATTCATTGACCCAACGGTCATAGTTAGGAATGAAGTTTTTCTTCAGGTCATAGAACTGGTTCTTCAGAGCTTCAAGCTCGTCTACAACCCTCTGGATCTTCTCCTGCGGTATGGCATAGCCGCCGAGGAATTTGATTCCATAGTCTTCCAGGACCTTGATCGCACGCCGTTTGACTTTCTCGAACGGCTTGAGCTTTTCGGGATCGATTACTCGCATCGAACCCAATGAGGCCAGCCGTGCCGGTGGAATTTTACCCTCCAGCATTTCAGGCTTCAGTTTCTTCCGAGCAGTCCACAGGTGGATGCCCGAGAGGTCTACCAGCAGGATCTGGTCCAGAATCTGGATTTCGTTCTGTTGGATAGTCATTGCGAAGTTCTCCTTTTCTCTAAAGCAAAAAAAGGGGGAACTTCGCCCCTAAGGGGAAAGTTCCCCCTCAGGGCTGTTTACGATTAGAACGGTTTATCTACTTCAACCGGCCAGTCGTTACCAAACACGCTGCTTGCCATCTTATCGATTGCAAGCTTCTGCACTTTGTCGCAGCGATTAAGCAGCGACTCTTGCAGAGCGAGTTTCAACGGGTTTTTCTTCTTGGCCAATGTATATCCATTGCCAATCCGAGCCCAACGCAACAAAGTCCGAGTGGACATTGTAACGCTGAGATAGTTACCGCCTTTACCTTGGTGTTGATCACGAACACTATTTGCAATCTTCACCATGTTCTCGACGATTTCCTTTGTTATCCCTGGTACGGCTTTAACGACCAGATCAACTTCATCCTTCGGCTCAAGGTATTCCACCTCGAACACTCGGAATCGGTCGAGCGATGCCAGGTTCTGCTGCATCGTAGCGGCATAAACCCCCATCTCATCCGACTGCCCTGCCGTGTTGCCGCAAGCGACGAAACGGAAATTGGCATGTGGCCGAATGACCTCGCCGTTGTTTTCAGCGATCACCAGTGGACGCCCCTCCATTACCGCGTGGAGGCCCACCGTTACCGAAGGATCGAGGGTGTCGTACTCGTCCAGGACGAACACGAGCCCATGTCGCATAGCCTTGGTGAGCGGCCCGTCCACGAATTTCGTGTTCAGATCGCCCGACACAGGGTCCGTTACTGGCAGGTTGTAGCCTGTCAACTCCGGCATCTCCATGCGGCTATGTGCTGAGACGGTAATGCTTGGCCAGTTGAGTCGCGCGCACGTTTGTTCGACGAGCGAAGACTTACCGGCACCCGTTGGGCCGACGAGCAAACAGCTGTCACCTGCCGGGGCGTAAAGCCAACTCATAAACTGAGAAAGCAGTTCCTTCCTGAAGAAGTACGGCTTTGCTGGCTCAACGTGTTGCGAAAGATTGTGGTTTGGCGAAAAAGCCGGCGCAGTTGCATCGGATTGGAAGCCAAACTCTTTCATTCCAACTTGGATATTCAGTTGCATTTTATTTCTCCATTCTCAAAAGCAAGTTGCCCAAAGACGGAGAACTCCCATAGGGGATATCTCCCCCGATGGGTAGGTTGGTTATTTGTTGCGGCTTATGCAGCTGCTACAAGAGAAACAAGGACATGTCCCTGTTCAAGGTTTTTCTTGGTGAAAGACACCACTGGCTTGAGGCCGTGATACAGAAGCTCACGGCAAAGCGTAGCGTTCATCCAAGGCGGGCAGGCGACCAGAACGTCAACCGCACCCGTTTTCTTAGCCTCCTGCAGGGCGATCTCACCCAGGCGCTCAACGCGACTGGTGATAATCTCCGGCGAGGGAGGGGTCGGGAAATACAGAAGATCTCGGATTTCCTGAAACTGTTTCCAATCCGACAAATCGTGAACGCCGAAACGTTCCATCTCGGCAGTAGCCTTGAACTTCGTCAGATTGATTACGTGCTGCTTTTCCATTTCTCTACTCCAGATTTGAGCGGAGAAATCCCCCTTACGGAGATTCCCCGCAAGGGCTATTGGGCTGAATGAGTCGTCAGCTTCGACCCGTGCTAGGCACGGAACAAACACCAACGCGCATGCGTGGGTGATTGATTTCTGGAGCGGCACCTTTCGGTACACTTGGAGTGCGAGACGTTTGCACGTCTGCAAGAGATCTTTAGCTGTTCAGCGCACAGCTTGCGCCAGAGCATCATGCCATCGCCTGGATGGGTTTCACAAGGGGTGCACACAAGATCCTGACCCACCGAGGTGGTATGGGCTCGGCTTCAGCGCACCCAAATCGCTTGCCCCACGGGACTGAAGATCTTGGGACGCGCTTCCCTAGATATCTGAGCAATTTCTGCCGCGTTGGTCACTCAGATATCGCCGCGCGCCCCTCGGATGAACTGAACTACTTGCAGGCACAGAGAGGGGATCACGATGAGTGCCAGCCCGCCGAGGATCGTCAAGGTGACCAAGCTCACGGCCCCGTAAAGGGCTGCCCACATGCCCCTTTCTATTTGGAGCGTCACCACTCGAACGATGCTGTCGAGATCCTTGCCTACGTCTGGCCCGTACACCCAGAACAGATCGATGGCCACAGCTACAGCTGCTGCAAACCCCACCAATACGATCAAGCCCCGCAAGCCGGATTTGATATCTGCCAGGCTCGGAATTGCGTGCATGCTGATGATTGTCGCCAATAGCACAGCACCTAACCCCACCGGGCCGGTCATGGCCTGAGCCCAGGCTGCGAGAGCGGTACCTACGACTACTCCGCCAAGCCACCCCACGATATGTCCTACGCCACTATCCGGCAGCTCAGCTGGCCCACGGTTGGCCAGCAGAAGCCCCACGATGACGGCTCCGGCGAGAAGCGGCGCAATGCCCTGCAAGGCCATCCCAAGCGCATGCTTCATTGAGTACGGCGAATAGCGGTACTCGACGAACCCTAGCGTGCCGGTGGCACTGTTCGGCTGATAGAACGCCATCTTCGTTATCCGCATACCAAACAGCACGCAGACCAATGCGTGAGACAGTTCGTGTACTGGCACCCCGATATAGCCCGTCAGCCGCGTCAGTTTGCGCGCACTGGGTGCAAGCCTGTGCATCATCAGATCCCAGATGGTTATGACCGATGCAGGCACCAGCAGCAGGGCAACAAATAGCTCAATCATGGAGGGATTCTCTACTTGCAGGCAGCCCTCTCTTCGCCGCTCTGTGTGCTCGAACGATGATCGTTTGAACGATGGAATTGATGACAAGGGTTCGTCGCGCGCGCGTCACGGCCACATACAGAAGGTTCAGCTCATCACCTACTTGCGAGGGGTCTACTCGTTCCTCATCGAAAATGTCCGGGAAATCTTCCTCCAGCAGCACTACATCCCATTCAAGGCCCTTAGCTCGATGCGCGGTGCTCAGCACCACGTCAGCTTCGGTGATGTCATCGACCGTGCATTGACGCAGCGATGAGATCAGCCGGGGGATGTCACCGTAGGTTTTCAGAATCCGCATGGTGCGAAGCATCTCGGGATCTTCACTCGCCTCAGCAGCGTCGGTGTATGCCTCGTATGACTTGAAGTGCTTGAGCCGATAGTCCTGGATCTGGCTGTGCTTGTTGGTCTTCAGGTAGTAGACATCTTCGAGCTGTGACAGATTGTAGGCCTCGATTCCGCCGTTCCAGAACACAGTGAGTCCGTTGGCTACGGAGTCGATGGCAGACATCAGCACACCTGTCACGGTGCGGTTCAGGATGGTGTACTGGCCGCGTATCCCGGACATTGAGGTCTGCACTCTGTCAGCCGGCCCTAGCCCAACCAGTGGGCGTGTCTCGCCCTGGAGCCGCAGAATGGCATTGGCAACGCCAGCGATCATCGGCCCGAAGCGGAACGAGTTGGTCAGGTACATCGCTTCGGCGCCCTGCTCGATCTGCTTATCCAGGGCGTTTTCCGCGCCGCGCCACCTGTAGATCTGCTGCAATTTATCCCCCACAAAAATCTTCTGCCCACGCTGGCCGGCGACTATGGCTCCAAGGACGGGGTTTGTATCTTGTGCCTCATCGAGCAGGATGCAGTCGTAGTCGAGCTGCGGATCGCTAAGCTGGTACAGCTTCAGGTATGCGTCATGCGCGCAGACAAAAGCGCTCTTCTCGTCGGTCATGGCCTCCCAGACTGCCCCCGCCCCGTTGAGTAGTTTTTCGATGCGTGAATCTCCGTATGCGTCTCGCTCTTCGTCCGAGAGAGCCGCGATGAAATGGCACATGCCAATTTCCGGTTCTGCACTGCTGGTGAAGTTGTTGAAGACGGCCATGACGTGCCGCACGAACCCCCAATCGCGTGTCGCAAGTAGCTTGGAGACATCGGTGAGCTTCGGATTGCCCAGCTTATGGGCGTACCGGGTGCCAAAGCGCGGCCATGCCAACTGATGGCCTGTCTTGCAGATCACGTTGTCAGGGAATCGGGCCATGGCCTCATCCTTGATGGCCTTGTTGTAAGCCAGGTACAGAATCTTGATCGACGTGTTGGCGTAGGCGAAGGCTTCGAGCGTTGCCGTTTTTCCGCAGCCGGCATACGCCTTCACAACGAGATATGGCCCGCGATAGTCGATGATCGGTTGTTGTTCGTGGGTCGGATTCACAGAGAAAAATTCGCCTGGAATTACTGGCAGCTGACCGCGACACGATCAGCACGGAGGACAAAGACGGCTTGAGCACTGAACAGCCAGAGCTTGATCAGCAGGATGAACAGATGGGGGCTTTCGAAGAGCAGCAGCAGGGCGAGTTCCACCGGCGCGGTGAACAGTATGAGAGCGATCATGGCTGCCGCGCTTCGCCGGCCGAGCACAACGTAGAACACACTGATCGCTATGCCGGTTACCAGAGCGGCTTGCCAGAACGCCAAGAACTCAACTTGATCGCCGGCGACCGGAAGCAGCGCAGTTACTCCGGCGACAAGGCTCGCGACGATGCCGAGTAGCAGCATGTGCGCGCCCCCCAGATCAAGCCCCGCGCCCCGATGGCGGAAAGTCAGAATCATCCAGGCGTGGCTCGCTAGGTCTGTGAAATGACCGGCGCCGGTGGTCTTGCCGCAAGAAATCGTGGACATGAAAAAGCCCCTTGGTGATTGCGGTATGGTCCCATACGCAGCCTCCACCAAAAGGGGCTAAAGCAGCACGATTGTTGTAGGTTTAGCCCTCCCCTCCCCCCAGAAGCTGCGCGCAGCGTCGGGACATCAGATCGCTCAACACCTCGGCATCATTGGCAGCATCCACGGGATCGCGCAACGACGCTGCTATCAGCGCATCACGCAGCCAGTGGCTGGTTTCAGGAGCCGTAATGACCGCCTGAATCTCTTCCTGGATGCTCATTTTCCCCCCTGATTGACGGCATCCTTGAATGCCTTGCCGGGGGTGAACTTCGGGGTCGTCGATGCGGCAATGGTGATCTTCGCGCCGGTCTGAGGATTGCGCCCATCGCGCTCAGGCCGGCTCACCGGCTCGAAAGCGCCGAAGCCGACCAGTACCACTTTGTCCCCTGCAGCCACGGTGTCCTGGATCGTCCCAATCATGGCGTTGAGCATTTCGTTTACAGCGGTTTGGCTGTGGCCTGCCCGCTCTGCAACGGCCTTTACCAGTTCCTGTCGAGTCATGCGGTATCTCCTGTGCTTGTTGGAATGCAGTTTTCTGTTTCGAGAGCCCATTGGCTCAGATTGCGATGCCCTGGCCCGACTCCACTTTTGGCCGTGCCTCGCTGTTCGGCGCGTGGCCGCGCGGCTCGATCCATTGGCAGTGACGTACCCCTGCATGGGTCTTGCAGCTGGGCAGGATGTAGACCGGGTCATGCCGAGATGAAGGGAAAATTCACTCACTTCGCTCGTAACGTGTTGATGCCAAGAGAATTTACCAAATAGACCGCACAGCCTCTGATCGTGGACTATCTTTTCTGACTCCTCAGAAAAGGAGTTCCTATGGCTTCATTAGAGCGTACGGCGTATCCCACTCTGCCAAAGGCGTATTCAAAAGCTGAGCTGCAGCGAGATTTTTCGTTCTCAGATGATGAGATTAAATGGGTACGAAGCAAGTCCAAGGCCCCTTTTCACCTCAATCTCGCCGTTCTCCTCAAGACCTTTCAGGTGCTCCGGTATTTTCCTGATATCACCGACGTACCTGATCAACTGGTGGATTTCATTCGCGGAGAGTTGGGTCAGCGTAGCAAGGTGAAACTCGCGGAATACAAGTGGTTCCAGCAATATCGCCACATGAACGCGATCCGAGTTCGCCTCGGTGTGACGAGGGTAGCGTATGTCGGCACGCCCAATGTATTCGAGCGTAGAATTCACCTATGGATCAAAAGGTTAGAGAGGAAGTGAGTGAAATTTTCCCTTATCTCGGCACGCACCCTAGACCGGGATCGGCCGAGCGGGTGTGGTGACGGCATCTCGCGCCGCTTGGGTGGTCGGCACGCTGCTCGGCGCAGCGTGGTTGGCGCAACCAGTGAGTGTTGCCATTAGAAGTGCGTAAGCAGTGAGTCGCTTCTGGTAGCAGTGCACAGCAATTTCCTTGATGCCGATTGACTGCAGATAGCTTGCCCCTGGTAGGGAAAATCCCAAGGCCCTCATGCGCGCCGCTTACTCTTCGCACGCCTTACGTTGTAGCCCTTGACCCATTGCTGCATCGGCTCGCCTGGCGGCACCGACGCAACCGTGTTCACCCACTCGCGCTGGATTGGCTCAGCCATGAACGCCTGATAGGCGCCTTGCGCCCACATGGGACTTTTGCCTTTCATCTGGGCATACCCCAGCAGCTCTGCGTAAGCGTGTTGCTTCGTGTTCGGGGCCAGCTTGGTCTTGCGGTCTGCCAATTTAACCAGAACGCCAGCTGCTACCTCCACGCCGGCGTCGATCTTGATCTCGAACCCGCAGCGGGGACAGATCAAGCCGGTCATCACATAGCTGCAGGTTGGGCACGGCTTGGTCTTAGCTTCCTTGTCAGGGTTGTTATCCGGCTTGGCCCGATCTACCGGGTCACCGTCACCCATGTCGAGCCGGTCTGGTAGCGGGTCAGTGGGGAGCCCGTTACGCAGAAGATTCCCCGCATGATCGATGATGATGCCGTTGGTCTTGCCTTCGAATATCCGCAAAACCCGTCCCAGGATCTGGTAGTGCAACATCAGGCTCTTGGTCGGGCGGGCGATCACGATGCACGAGGTCCGGGGGTCGTCGAACCCTTTGGCTAGCATCCCGACTGAAACCAGCACCTTAATCTTGCCAGACTTGTAGAGCCGAATAATCTCGTCGGATTCGTCAGAGTGCATGTATCCGTCGATGTGCGCGGCCATTACGCCCGCATTGAAGAACGACTCGGCAAGTTGCTTGGCGTGATGGACATTGCAGGCAAAGACCAGTGTTTGCCGGTTCTCGCCCAGCTGCTTCCAGTGGCTTACGACATCCCCGAGGATATCGGCGCCGCCCATGACGCGGGCTAGCTCATCTTCAGCCCAGTCACCGCCAGTCGATGTTCCTACACCTTTCAGGTCAGGCACATGCGGGGCGTAACACTCGGCAGGGACTAGGAAGCCTTGGTCTGTCAGCTGCTTAGTGCTGATGCGATTGACCAGACGGTCATAGATTTTGCCGAGCCCCCGCTTGAACGGCGTCGCGCTCAATCCGATCACCGGCACCTTGTTCTTGCGGCACCACTGGATCAGATCCTGATGCGCCTTGAACAGGACGTGCGCCTCATCGATCACCACCAGCTTGGGCGGCTGAGTTCGCAGCAACCAGTCCAGGCGCGGCCCGAGTGACTGAACCGTTGCCACCTGAACCACTTTCGAGTAGTCGGTGCACGGGTGATTCGACTGAATAGCGCCGGCATATATGCCATCGGCGTGGAAGCGCGCAAGCGTCTGATCAAGCAGTTTGACGCTATCGACTATGAACCAGACCTTGTTCTGCTTTGCCGCCGCATTGGCGATGACGTATTTCGCGACCTCGGTCTTGCCCGAGCCGGTAGGGCTCATGAGCATCTGCACGAGGAATTGCTGGCGGATTCCCTCGCGCAAATCTGAAACCTGATCGTTCTGGTAAGCCCTGAGCTGCATGGTGCCTCCCTGAAGTGCTGACATCAGGAGAACACCGCTTCTGGGAAACCCAAGCCCGGCCGGCTGAGGAGTGCCGGCACACCATTTCTCGGGTTCGCTGCCCACGGCTGGTCCCCGGCGCGACGGGCACCTCTATGGGCTGTATCGGCAATTCGCGAGATCTGCGGCGCCTACCTGAGCACTGGGCTCGCCCCACGCCGGCCCCGCATACGCGTCTGCGATAAGTGCACGAGCAAAGCCAGATCAGCAACCCGCCCTGCAGTAGCACGGCTGTGTTTCATCACCTCATAAAATCACAGCATAGATAACGTTATGTGGTATCATGTTATTCGTTATCTGTTATTACGTTTCGGAGCACACCATGGCCAACATCACACCGGATAGGGTTTTCGCTGCAGCAGATGCCCTTGAGGCCTCAGGCAACCGCGTCTCTGTGCGCTCCGTGCGCGATCACCTTGGTGGGGGCTCCCCAAACCAGATCACCCCACTGCTCGCCAGCTGGCGTGCACGCAAGCCTTCAGTGGCGGCGCCGGAGATCCAGCTGGACCCTCGCATCGTCCAGCTCATTGCCGAGCAAGTCCGCGCAGCAGCCGGCGAAGCCGCTGTTCGCGCCGATGAGCGCGCAAACGAGGCCGAGGACACCCTGACACTGTGCCAGCAGGAAAACAGCGAGCTGGCCGAGCAGCTGGCCACGACCCTCCGCGCCCTGGACGAAGCCCGCGCCAAGGTCGAGCAGCAGGCAGGGACCATCAGCGAGATCCGCGAGGAAATCGAGCGCGTGCGCAGTGAAGCCGAGGAAGAGGTGGAGGCAGCCGACACCAGGGCAAACCGTGAGCGAGAAGTGGCAGAGACGGCGCAGCACGCCCTGGCCCGCGCCGAACTGCGGCTCGAATCCATGCCTCGCCTGGAAGGGGAAGTGGAACGGCTCCGCACCGCGCTCGACGAGGCACTGTCCGGTAAGCAGTCGGCAGAGCAACAAGCGGCAGTCGCCGCCGCCAAGCTCGATGCCGCTATCCAGCGTGTGTCGGCAGCAGAAGAGCGCGAGCGTGAGGCACGCCAGCAGCAGGCAGCAGCTCAGGAGGCAGCCGCCCGTGCCAATGGCGATGCCCACCAGGCCCAAATCACTCTGCAGGCCGTGCAGGCGCGGCTTGAGTCCACCAGCAGAGAACTGGAAACCGCCAGGGGCAGCTTGAGCGAGCTGAAGGAAGAGCTGAAGGAGCTTCGCGCTGAGAAGAAGCCAGCAAAGAACGGTGAGCAGGGCTAGGCGCCCTCAGCAGCGCGCTTGGGGTAATTCCTGCCAGGAGGTGGTGTAGGACGGGCTCAGAAGCCTCTGCCGCATCACCCATCCGCCGCCCTCATGATCGCTGCCGAGGCGAATAGCTCCCCTGCCCTGTCTGGCATTGATCGCATCCATCACCTGCATGACAGCCTTGCTTCCGCTGCGCGGCGCCGGTGCGAAGAGGTCGCCGGTGATGGCACCCCGCTCGACGAACTGACTTAGGATCACACCGGCCTTGGCATAAGCCACACCTTCACGAAACATCGCGCCGAGCCCTTGCTGCGCTGCTGCAACCAGATCGCGTGTGTCATCGGTCGGGTACGGCAGCGCCATGATCCGCGTTCCGCTGAAGCGCTCGCCGGGGGCAAAGGCACTGCTTTGAGCGAAGACCTGAATGCAGTTTGCCAAACTCCCCTGGGCGCGCAGCTTGGCAGCAGCAACCGAGGTGTAATGCGCCACGGCGCTACGCAGGGATTCCAAGCGGTAAATCTTCTCCCCGAATGTCCGTGAGCTGATGATCTGCTGCTTGCGCTCCGGCCCTGTGTCGCCAAAGGGAAAACATGGGATACCGCACAGCTCGCGCGCGGTACGCTCGACGTAGACGCTGAAGTAGCGGCGCAGTAGCTTCGGATCGGCGTTGGCCAGCTGCCAGGCGGTCTTGATGCTCAGCTCCGATTCAAGTCTCGCGCTCAACCTCCGGCCAATCCCCCAAACCTCTCCAACCGGCGCATAGCGGAGTAGCTTTTCCTGTCGCGAAGGGTCGGTCAGCAGCACCACGCATCCCGTCTTGGCCTTCCATCTCTTCGCCGCCCAGTTGGCCAGCTTGGCGAGCGTCTTGGTGGGGCCGATGCCAACACCCACCGGCAAGCCAATGCGCCGCATCACTTGTGCCTGCGCCTGCCGGCCCCAGGCCTCCGGGTCGGCAATACCATCGAGCCACGAAAAACATTCGTCGATTGAGTACGGGGAGATTCGAGGCGAATGCTCCTCCAGGATGGCCATCATGCGGTTGCTGAGCGATTGGTAGAGCGAGTAGTTCAAGGAGAAAATCTTCACCTGATTCCGGGCTTCGAGGTCGCGCAGCTCGAATACCGGCTGGCCCATTTTTATGCCGAGCGCCTTGGCCGGGTCATTACGGCTGACCACACATCCATCCCCGTTGCTGGCGACCACCACCGCAGAGTCACGCAGCCACGGCTCGAACAGGATCTGCGCCGAGCAGTAGAAGGCGTTCGCGTCGATCAAGGCGATAGTCATGGCAGCCAGCCAGCGGGGTCAGTCCTGATCATCGTCCAGCAAAACCCGCCGCAGGTAGCTTTGCAAGGCGCCGTCCTCAATGCTCCAACTGCCGTGGTCGAGGTTACCGATCAGTTCGGCTCGCTGCAGGCGTTTGAGCGCTGACTGCACCTGAGTCGTCGTAGGCGCTATTCCGCTGGGGAGTTCATCACCGAGCCTCTTGCGGTATTCAGCCGAGAACAAGGATTCGCCAGTGAGAATGCCCACAAGCAATGCCTGATCCAGCGGAGCCAAGCTCTCGATCAGGGTGGCAAACTGGCCTTCGTCCAGCATGGAAGCCCAGACGATTTTATCCGCCTCAACTACGGGCAGGTTTTGCGTCAGGCTCAGGTTGTAAATCTCGCGCAAATGCTTGGGCATCATTCCCCGCCGCACGTACAGCGAGAACGCCTCGGCAGCTTCCCAGGTTCGGCCGGTGGCCTCGAAATACAAGGCGGCAAGGTGCTGCGCGAATTCCATACCCAGCTCCGGGAAACTGACCTCCGAGCCGTACTGGTAGAAAGGGGCTTTGCTGCGCCGGAACATGCGCGCCAGGCCATGCTGCGAAGAGCCGGTAAACACGGCATAGACTTCACCCTGCGCGCCCTGCAGTAGCGTGCGCAGCGTGGCGGTAAACGTCTCGAATTCCTTGCGCGTGGCGAGGTGCTGAACCTCGTCGATGATCAGCAGCGCCTTGCCTTTGCCGAGCTGGCTGAATCGTTCGAACAGCTCGGGCAGAACAAGCCCCGCGTCGTCCGCCAGATCGAGGCCAATGGATACTCCGTCCGTGCCGGCACCGGCGTTCACGCCACTGATCACCTGACCGGGCCTCGTAAACCGTAGCAAGGTGCGCCGGACAAAGCCGGTGCCATGAATGGCCTCCTGCAATGCCCGCGCGATAACTCGCTCCGGGTGATCCTTGTCCAGCCATAGGTCAGCGGTCGCAACAAGAAACCCCTTGTCTCTGGCCATCGGAATGAGATCGTTGCGCACGAACGTGGTCTTGCCTTTTCGACGCGGAGCGAAAATGGTCGTTGCAGTCTGGATGTTGTTCTCGAAGCCCAGCAAAATGGACTCGGCCAGCGCGTGCCGGGGGAAGTGCAGACGATCCTTGGTGGTCATGAATATGCACCTTTATGCGATTCTGAATAATTATTCATTTTTGCATAATCCAGCATAAACCCAACACCCCGCAACTCATCTGGCGGCGCCCATCTGGCGCAGCACCCAGATGCACACCCCCCAAACCTCCAAGGTTTCTGCCTCGCCCAGCACAATCGGCGGATACGCCGGGTTCGTGGCCACGAGGGAGAAATTGCCTTGTTCGTCCTTGGCCAGCTCCTTGACGGTGAACTCGCATCCGATGATGGCCAGCACTACATCGCCGACCTTGGCCTCCTTCGCCTTATCCACCACCAGGATGTCGCCGTCGCGGATGCCGGTCCCGAGCATCGAGTCTCCTGACGCGCGAAAGAGGAAAATCGAGCCGGTCGGCCTGATACCCACCAGCTCATCGAGCGATAGATCCGGTACCGCGTAGTCGGCCGCTGGCGAGGGGAACCCGCAGCTCACAGGCCCAGCCAGGGGGAGTGGTTGACTAGAGGCATTGGGCGAGAGCTTGGCAGTGAGCTGGATCATGATGCGAAACCAATACTGTACATACAGACAGTATTCTAGTGCGGCACCCTGAATCCTGAAACGAGTTTTTCCCCTGGGAATTCCAGTGATTGCTCGCCTTGGGTTTCGCCGGTTCCATGCAAGCCTGTTCTCGCGGGGATTGGCCCCGCAAATAATCACAGCGGAGTCACCAATGGACGAGGCTGGAAAAGCACGCGGTCGCAAATTTGCGGCCCAAATTGAGAGCGCTGGGTGGGTGCTGGACGCCGGTCAGGAAGATGTTACGTCCTCGGGAGGCTTCTGGCTCTATTCCTACAGCATTCCGCAGGGCTCGCGTCTGGTTGCTCAGCTGACACCTGAGGGGTATCGCGCTATGTGCTCGGGCGAAATGCTGAAGCATGCTGCCGGGCTCAGCCCAGTTGATGTGCTAGCGGGCGCCTTGTCTCATTACGATGCGCTGCGCCCAGAAAAACGGGATCGGGCTTCCTCCCGTGATCTGGCGCTGGCTTTGGCTCTGTATGCCAGCCATACCCAAACGCTCAAGGCTTTGCCAAGGCTTCAAGGTGGCCTATCGCTGCACTTCATGGTCTTCGATTGGCATACCGCTCAGGGCACCCGAATTCTGAAGCCAGGTGCAGCACCTCACCCCTCCCCCATTACGCCCGCCGAACTGGAAGTTTTTTCCGCGCGTGTGCTGTTTGAGCACTTGGTCAAGAACCCGAACGAGCAACCTGCATAGAACCGCTTTCAGGGAGGAATTTTCTTCTGGGTTTTGTAGGCATGTACGGCCCTCGCTGCCGGTAGCTAAGCAAAGGCGCGCCGGCTCAGCTTGGGTTTCTTCGGGTCAGCGATAGCCTGGAAGCAATCCAAACAGCGAGGACACCCGTATGCAACCCCTCAACTTTTCATTGATCTTCAGCGGCACCGTCAACCCGAATGGTGGTGATGAGGAGGCCACTGGGATCGCCATGCAACGAGGCGAGTTGTACGCCAATCTTGAGCAGATCGTTTGCGATATCACAGGCAAGGGCCTGGTCACTGGTGACACGCCCGCCACTCTCGAAGATCACTCTCACCGCGTCCGTATCACTGAAGGCCGGTTCGACATGATGGCGATGCCCCTTATCTCGACTGCGCACCTGGACCAAGCTACTGCTCAAGAGCTGAGCGATAAGCCGGACGCCTGTAGCTGGGCCATCGTCGCCAATTACGGCGCTGGCATGTTCATTCGCTTCTTGGAGCAAGAGGGGCTGGAAGCAGAGCTGCCGCAGTGTGCCGCTGATATTCGCCAGTGGCTCAAGCGTCAGGGGCTCGATGGCTGGGTGCGCCTGGATCGGGACTGGGATGCCGTTGATGTCCTGAAGACCTACGAGTGGTAGTGCCAGTGGCCCTTGATCGATTCCATTTGCTCGGGCGGCGTACCAGTGCCGCCTCCTTGGTACTGCGGGGATGCTTCCATGGAAAAGAGGTGGTCGAGGTTGCGCCCTGGTCCGGTGAACAAACGGACCATTGGCAGACCACTGTCCAGCTGCGCTCGGAAGGGACCACCGCCATCGTTCAGTTCAACCTGTTTTTCCCGAATGGCGGGGAAGATCCTAATCGTGTGGATCTGATCCGACTGCCGAACCAGGAAGCATCGAGATGACGATTGAGCGTGTTAGCGGCCAGCGACCATACGTTGCGAGCTGGCAGGCGTATGGCGGACACATGATGTATGTCGGTGTTTTCACCTCAAATGTCTGCGGTCAGGTGCTGCTGGCAACCGCAGAGTCCTCCGAAGCGGCTGGGTTTGTGTCCGGTGAAGCTTGCGCTGCCGCACTGATGGCGTTCGGCTTCAAGGTTGACGGCGAAACGTGGATTGATATCGCTCCGATGTGCGGTCAGTTGGCGCTGTTCTGACCGCCCTACTCTGCTTGGGGCTGGAATTGTGATTTCACTGGGAACCCGCATGCAAAGCAGCATTCGTTGCTCGCAAATTTGCGAGCTCCATAGTTGTCTGATCTGAGGTGCTGAGCAGCCAAGGTCCGCTCTTCCCCTGGTAGGGATGCCCTGTCGCTGCTAGCTGGCAAAGTTGGTTCGCAGGAGGTGAGGGTCGTGGTATCAGGCCCCAGGCCGGGGCTCGATCCCGCCTTGTCCACAACCACCTGCCCTTTTAAATCTTTTTTTCTTGTTTTATGGCTTGTTTTTAAAAGCTTTATCGGAACGCTCCAGCCCTTCTACCATGCGGGTTTCAGAAGGGTCATGACTACAGATTCCCACCTTCATGACTACAGATTCCATGTCTCATGCCTACAGATTCCATTCCTCATGACTACGGATTCCATGCTTCGTGCTACAGATTCCATGCGCTATCCACAGGCAGGTGAGAACGCGGGACGAAGGGGCGAAGTCAGGGCTACAACAAAACAACCAATTTGTAAGGCTCAATCTTACGCATTTGTTGTAGGTTTAAGCTTCCGGCACCTCTGAAGGCCGCTAAATCATTGATCTGCAACCAGTTTCCCTTTTATCGGAACCTTGAGCTACTTCCGATTGTCCCGCTGGCCTCACAGCTACAAATTCCATGCTGTGAGCATGATCAATGTCACGATTTTGAGCCGCAGATCGGCAGATGGGTGCGGCCTAATGACTACAAATTCCATGTTAAGCAGCGCTCCGAACGGGCTCATGACTACAGATTCCATGTTAAGCAGCGCTCCGAACGGGCTCATGACTACAGATTCCATGTCGTAAGCCAGGCTTTGGAGCCCTCATGACTACAGATTCCAGGTGGAAAACCTCCCTCTCTCGGCGTCATGACTACAGATTCCATGCGAAACGAGCGGATCGGAACGCCTCATGACTACAAATTCCATGTTCCCAACCAGGGCGGCGTGGCCTTATGACTACAGATTCCATGCTGACATGACCTCAGGAAAACCTCATGACTACAGATTCCAGGTCGAGAAGATCACCCGCATCAAGCTGTCATGACTACAGATTCCATTACCTGCCGGCACCGTGCGAGATATCTGCAGGATGGTCGGTTGGGGTTTCCGGGAAAGGCCTTTATGCTCAACACCCTGAATGACTTTTGACCGGGATTGAGGCATGGGAGACATCATCACGACTGATAGCGTCGCCACTGAGCCAGACAGCGACACCAGCAATGAAACGATGATTTCGCCTCACGTTGTCTCCAAGCACAACGATCTGGTGGGCGCGTCCTATCGCTTGTCCGTGGCTGAGCAGCGGCTGATCTTGCTGGCCATTGCCAAGATCGATTCGCGCAAGCCCATGCCCAACGGGATCGTAGTCACCGCGCACGACTTCATGAGCCGGTACACGGTCAACAAGAGCGATGCCTACACCCAGCTCCAGGACGCCGCCAAGCAGCTGTTCAACGCCAAGATCACCTCCATCACCGGGACTGGCAAAGGCCGGGCGATCCACGAGGTCCGCTGGGTCGAGCGCTGCACCTATGTCAAAGGCGAAGGCCGGGTAGAGCTTCTTTTCTCCACGACCGTTAAGCCATATCTCTCCAGGCTGATCGGCCATTACACGTCCTACGACCTTTGGCGTGTTTCCGGCATCGAATCAACCTATAGCTTTCGACTCTTTGAGATGCTGATGCAGTACAAGTCGAAAGGATGGCTTTACATCACAGTTGAGGAGCTGCGCCGGCGCCTTCAGCTCGGCGATGCCTATGAGCGCTTTAGTAATCTGCGCAGTCGTGTAATCGATGCTTCAGTGAAGGAGCTGCGCAATAAATGCAGCATGGAACTGGACTACGAGTTAATAAAAGAGCACCGGACAGTTAAGGCAATTAAATTCAACTTTAGACTGCTCGATCAAATGACGCTCCAGTTCCAGAATGGGAATTTTCCCCCTGAGGACCTTGAGCAAGACATGAACGATATCATTGCTGAGCCCGAAAGTTAGGTAGCGTTGATTTGGGTATTTAAGGTTACGCGGGACAATTTGGTCATTTCCTTATAGGTGATGACCATGTTGAGCAACATACCCGCAACAGAGCCAGAAGTAATCCCTGCCGATATTATAGACACGTTCTATGCTCCGGTCGCTTTCGACCGATTCTCCTCCCTTGTCTCAGCTTATGAGGCAACCAAGAAAAAGATATTGGAAGTGCATGCTATCTACACCCAAGAGAATGTCTCGGGTGTTATGCACTACTTTTTCAATGGGAACAGTAAAGACAAGTACGGCCACTCGGCAAGCCTTCGTCACACAAACTCGTTCTCCGAGATATTTCAACTCCAAGGCGCCCTGTTTGAGCTGGAAGCCACATACTGGGATAAAGCGCTGCGGGAAACGGACCTGATGGACTATATGCCGCAGGAGCGCCGTAATCAGTGGAATGAAATCCTGAACGCCTGGCGTGACCATAATTATGTAAAGGGCCAGAACCCAGAACGTGATATGCCGGATTTTAATATCGACAATCTTCGGAGCACGATCATTTCTTTGCAGGCTCGGAGAGCCGAGTTCTTGGCTGAGCGGGTAGATGGAATATTCAAGGGAATATCGCGTCAGCACGTAACGAATGTTCCAGAGGGATTCTCCAAGCGCATGATCATGAGTGGCGTGTTCAACGAGTGGGGAAGCACGTCGCATGATCGCGAGGGGTATATCCACGACCTGCGGATGGTGATCGCGAAATTCATGGGTCGCGACGATCCCTGCCGATCTTCAACGGGACGACTACTGCAGACCGCACGCGCGGCGTCTGGAGAGTGGATCGAAGCGGACGCCGGCGCATTTCGGGTGAAGGCGTTCAAGGTGGGCACAGCTCACCTGGATGTGCATCCTGAGATGGCGTATCGGCTCAATAGCATCCTTGCTTATCTGCACCCTGCAGCCATACCTGAATCGTTCCGCAAGCGGCCGAAGCGGGCACCTACAGGCACATTCAAGAACAGGCCACTGTTTGATCGGCCATTTTCAAATGCGGTAGGGGCTCTGCTGGCCCAGATCGAGCCTTTCAAGAAGATGGTTAAGTCTGAAAGCTTCCGTTGCGAATACGACTACATTCCGGTGCGTAACGCGGTGTCCCTGCCCTTCTCCTGCCGTGAGCACAGCAAGCATCTACGGGCCGAGGTCGGAGCCGTCATGCAGGCGCTCGGCGGCGTGCTGACGCCATGCGCGGAACAACCCAGGATCACGTATTGGCAGTTCGATTTTGATGCACTGGACCTGATCCACGAAACTGCCGCGTTGGGGGTCCTGCCGGACCAGCGGTCACATCAATTCTTCCCCACCCCCGAGGCGGTAGCACGCCAACTGGTGGATTGGCTGGATATCGGCCTGCTGGATACCGTGTGTGAGCCTCAGGCTGGTCAAGGAGGCATTGCGGATCTACTACCGAAGGATCGTACCCGGTGCGTAGAGATCAGCCCCCTGCACTGCGAAATCCTGCGCAAGAAGGGACATCAGGTCATCGAGGGCGATTTCCTCGCCTGGAGCGCTGGTGACGCCTTCTCTGTGATCGCGATGAACCCACCCTATAGCGAGGGGCGTTGGCAGGCGCATCTGCAGCATGCGGGCACTCTGGTAGCCCAGGGCGGGCGTATTGGTGCGGTGCTCCCTCTGAGTGCTCGCGGCAAGGCTGCGGATCTCCTTCCAGGCTTCGACCTTGAGTTTTCGCAGCCAATCGAGAACGCATTTGCCGGTACGTCTATAAGCGTGCTCCTTCTCAAGGCAACTAAGCGCTAAGAGTTGGGATTCGCCAAAGCTCGATCATTGTAATCGAGCACGACTTATCGCGCCTATCAGCGGATAGGCGCAGATATTGGGCTAAGAGAAATATCGGTGCTTTATGAAATGGTTTTATTGGCTAATTGTGCTGTATCTGATGATCGCTCTTTATGGTGCGGTAAGATCACAGAGCCACTGGAGTGCGCTCAGTATCATCATTCAGGTACTGATCTGGACCTATATGTATCGGGCACACAAACAGGAAAAAATATCCAACGAAGGAAATGACATATGAGCAGCTTTACTATCAATCGTGTTCCGGGTGGCGACTATATGAACCCAGCACAGAAAGAATTCTTCGAGGGCGTGCTGCGGGCTCGCCTTGGAGAAGTGGCTGATTCAGCGCGTGCTGCCAAAGAAGCATTGGCAGGCCTTGGCATTGCAGCGGACGCGTTAGATCAAGGCCTTATCGAAGAAGAACGAAACACGCTTTATCGCACCTTGGAGCGTTTGAATGCGCAGAGTGCCGAAATTACACGAGCTATCCAGGCAATCAAAGATGATGAGTATGGATGGTGTGAAGATACCGGCGAAGAAATCGGGCTAGAACGACTTATTGCTCAGCCCACTGCGAAGTTAAGCGCTGTGGCACAGGCGCGAATGGAGTCTGCAGCTGCTCACTATAATCGGTAAATTAAAGGTTTGACTAATTCGATTATTGTTATATTGTTGGCGTTAGAGTTTGAATTGATATGAGGTGGGTATGCTGGTGAGTGAAGAGATTAATTTTGACACGCTGTTGCGCTTCGATGGTAATGACCAAGTAAAAATGCACGCGGCGCTCCGGGGTTGGATGGACCTTGCCCAAGAGCAAAGAGCTTTATTGTGGAAATTCTACAATCTTTCAGAAGTGCTCACTGTACAAGACGTTCCGCGTGTAGAAAGTGCGCTGATGATTATTCGTCAGATTCGTGCGCGCATTGCCAATCTTGTTGAGCAATTTGCATTGACCCCGTGCGTTAATGTTCTAAAGAGTGCACTTGAAACATTGGACTCCTGTGCCAATGACGCAGAAAAGTACGCCAAGTGGATTCTTTCGTTCTACTACGAGCGCAACAACCTCATGTTGTAGGACGCATGAAGAAAGAGTTACAAAACAAGACCTGCCCTCTGCAGGTCTTTTTTTTTGGGGGGGCTTGGGTTATGGCGGACCTGGGATAGAGTCTATAGATAAATGTTCAGTGGGAAAAACAATGGTCGGTCGGACGCCAGTTGTCTCCGGTAATGGGCTCTATCATCAGTTCGGTGCCAATCATGCTGGTCGCGATTTCGTGGTTGGTGACCTTCACGGAGAGGCTGAAAAGCTCAATGAACTGCTCTGCATGGCGCGGTTTGACTGGGATTCTGACAGGATTTTTTCTGCTGGCGATCTGGTTGATCGTGGCCCTCTCTCACTCCGAATGGCATTGATGACTCGCCAGCAAGGCTTCATCGCTGTGCGCGGGAATCATGATCAGTGGTGTATTGACGCAGGTTTAGAAGGTGATGCGCCGGGGCATATCAATAATGGTGGCGACTGGTTTTATGAATTAAACGTACTTGAGCGAAGTATGGTCGCAAGGCTTTTAAATAAGCTTCCAGTTGCACTTTCGTTTATTGGGCCGTGCGGAAAGAAATACGGATTAGTTCATGCCGAATGCCCTCATCACGACTGGACCCACTTTGAGGAAATACTTCGTGGTGAGTGGGGGAATAATGTGCGCGCCCACTTCGCCTCCAAGGCTATCTGGAGCCGAAAGCGCTACCAGCAACTTGACGCTTCCCTGGTGCGCGGTGTTGAAGCGGTGTTCGTTGGCCACACGCGGGTCGATCAGGTCAAAACCATTGGCAACGTCTGTTACCTGGACACTGGCGCCTGCTTTGAGGGCGGCCGGTTGACCATGATCGAGCTGATGCCGAACGGCGCCCGGCACGTCTATCAGGTGTAAATGTGGGAGAGGCTGTGGGACAGATTGAGCCGGAACGGGCAATGGGCTGTAAATATGCGCTCTACAGGTCGTTTGTACGCAGATACTATATCTGCGTACAAAGCGTGAAATCTGACCCTGCTGCTGGCCCTGCGGTGCCGAGATTTGAATTTTGCATAAAAGGATCAGCATGGAATCAGTAGTTGCAACCGTCAGTGCAGTGATCGAGGACGGCATATGCGCAGCAGCCATCAGCATGGCCTTGGATCAGGACTTCACCCAGGTGCGCGCGGAGATGGAGGTGCGCGCGATATACCTCAGCGCATCGCAGCGTCCGTTGTTCATAAAGGATGCAGTCGCTCACCTGGTCATCGAAGCCATCGGTGCGTTTGCTGAGTCCGAGGGGTTCACAGGCAACCGCCGTGCAGGTTTTGTCCGCGCCTGGCTGGGCTGCCCGGTTGGTGCGCACGGATCTTCCGACACGCTCGCCGGCTGGCAGGCAGGCTTCAGCCACCCGGCCAAGCCGCAACTTGAAACCTTCCTTGGAATCGAACCATGAGCAAACTGACCCCGAAGTTTGTGAAGGACACGACCACACCCGGCGCCTATCAGGATGGGCGGGGCTTGATACTGCGTATCGCGGAGACAGGGCGGAAAAGCTGGGTGTTCCGATATTCATTCCACGGGGATCGGCACGACATCTCGTTGGGTACCTACCCTGCCCTCTCTCTGCGTGATGCCCGGCTTGCCGCCGACGCTGAGCGAGTGACGATCTCGCAGGGGAAAAATCCGCTGGACCAGCGCTACGCCATTCGCCAGAAATCGGCTGCCAGCAAAAAGGCGGGAAAGACGTTCAAGTCTGAAGCCAAGCAGTACGTCAGGACTCACTCTGCCTCTTGGAGCCCGGCGTATGCTCAGGATTGGGAATCGAGCCTGGAGAATCACGTATTCAATGTTATCGGCATGCTGCACCCACGCGATGTACACACCGATAACGTCCTGGCTGTTCTCGAACCCATCTGGCTGCAGATTCCAGCTACCGCAAAGCTGGTCCGCAATCGCATCGAGCTGATTCTGGATGCTGCCAAAGCCAAGGGGCTGCGTGAGGGCGAGAATCCGGCCCGCTGGCGTGGCCACCTCGACAAGCTGCTGGCCAGGCAATCAAAGAGTAAGCGGCCCTTCCCCGCCTACCCTTGGCAGAAGATCCACGGGCTATACAGCGATCTCATCACCCTGGATGGGAGTGCTGCCCGCGCAATGGAGATGGTGATTCTCACTGCCTGCCGAAGCGGTGAGGTCCGTAATGCCCAATGGCATGAGTTCGATTTTGCAGAGCGCATCTGGACGATCCCTGCAGAGCGCATGAAGTCTGGGGTAACACATCGGGTACCGCTCACCGAGGCAATGATCGAAGTTCTCGACAGTGTGAAAGGGCTCGATCCTGTCTGGGTTTTTAAGAAGGGTCGGGGCTCAGGCCCTTTGGCGGGGAATGCATTGGGCCGCGTGCTGAAGAAGATCAAGACCGGTGATTGCGTCCCGCATGGGTTCCGCTCGACCTTCAGGACGTGGGCGGCAGACGCTACCGATTTCCCGCGAGAGGTCTGCGAAATGGCTTTGGCGCACGGTCTGAGTGACAGGGTAGAAGCAGCGTACAACCGCGCGGAGTTGATCGATAAACGCCGGCTGCTTATGCAGCAGTGGAACGATTTCTTGATGGGTACCAGAGAGCAGCAAGAGGCTGCTTAATGCAAACACGCTGGGATAGGCATCTCATGGGAGGCCTCCATTTGAGCAATGGTGGCCGTCATGTAGATGACTGTGGTTGTAGGCCGGAGCTGGGCAATGGCGGGTTTAATTCTCTGACCCAGGCAATGAGCAGCAGCTGCATCTGCAGCAGCGTGCCAAAGTAGCTAGGTCGGCGTTGCACCATGCATCAGGTAGCCTGCTGCATGTGCATTGTTGAGCGAACCAGTGCGATAGCTGAACTGGCATCCAACCATGGAGAGATCTTACGGATCTGCAAGAGAAACAAGCTCGTGACAAAGAAGGCGTCTGCAGCCTCAATCGGTACAGCTTTCACACCCCCGCCCTTCTCGAAGACCTTCGTGAACACCTTAGTACCCTGGCGCTCCATAGAGAAGCCTTTCGTTTTATCGGCACCGTGAGAAGAGAACTCGCAGGATTGGCGAGCGCCAAGCAGTACGGCCGCAACCACGGGTAGCTCAGCGCGCGTCATTTGAATGCGAGTTTTCTGCCCCCAGTTGTAGGATCGCGGTCCCGTTGCACTTGCAGCATCGAGTGCAATGGTTGGCACCCCACCACGGGTAACATCGGCTTCAAAGCATAGCGCGGCTTTGCCACCGTAGACGTGGAACTTCGCACGATCACTCATCAGATTGTTCTCGTCACGTTGGCTACGGCCCTGGTCATCATCGTTAGTTTGGCCATCCATACCACCTTGATCATCTTCCTCATTGGCCGACAGTATTTGCGCGGCTGTTAGCGATGATCTGACATATTCCAATGCGTTCGGGTCATCGAGCTGGTTGAGCGAGGCGATCAACTTACCGCGATCAGCATGAGCAAGAACCACCTGGATCTTTTCGCGCGGGATCACTGGCAAGCTGAAGCGCATTAGCTGGTGATTGATCTGGGCAAGAGTTGGATTCTGATTGAGTGCGACTGAGCTATTCATGGAACCCTCCGGTTTTTCTTAAATCTATCCTAGATGACCAGAAACCCAATGGCTTGGGATATAGCAGCTTGGCCGTACAGTCGATCTAGGCATTGACTGGAGAGCCTGTATGGAAAACATCTTAAAGCACATTTGCTCTGTAAAAGAGATATGCAAGTGCCCGTTTCTGAAAAGTAACCGTGATGCTGAAGCATTGAGTATTCGCCGGCATCATCTGTCTGAAATGAAAGGCGACCTATTTTATCGCCCCAACTGCCGCAAGCACGCTGACGTTGCTGACGGTGGCGATAACCCTATGTGTCGAGGGGCAGCGGTCTACATGCATAAGACCAAACAACTTAACGCAGCACTAAAGGTAGCGCTCGATAGCGGGGAGATCAAGGAGGAAGAGCTTGTAGCCGAGCACAATAAGGTTATTTGAAATCTACTGAAGCTCAGCGAAAGAATAGAAACAAAAAAGCCAGCTTAGCGCTGACTTTTTTGTTTAACCTTAACGGTCATTCGGTAACCCAGCTTTCAACCACATCGCTGCCGTGTTCGGCTTTCCAGGCTTTCAGGGTTTTGTGGTTGCCCCCTTTGGTGGAGATTGATTCGTTGGTGTGGGGATTCACGTAGGTCTTGACCTTACGCTCTCCACGCTTCTTGGGCGCCGCAGCAGCTGGGCGCTGACGGGAATCGGGGTCCAGGATTGCGATGATGTCACGTAGAGACTTGTTGTAATCAGCCATCAGAGCGCGCAGCTTTTCTTCGAACTCCATTTCCTTTTTCAGGCGGTCATCATTGTTCATGCTTTCCAATCGGGCCTGAAGCTCTTTGATAGCTTCCTCGGTCTGGCGGTATTCAGTGATGAGAGACATTTTCGATCCTTTCCTTATGTGGGGAATGCGCAATTAGATCGCGTGTGAGCCAAACCCGACAAGAGTAAGGCATCCGTAGGTTGCAAGCGTACCGAAAGCAAATATGCCTGCATACCAAAATTTACCGCGTATGAGCTGAAATGTGTTCATTTGTGTTCACGAGTGTTACTCGCCCTCTTTGGAGTCAACTGGTGTGGTCGGTTCGTTCTATCTGTACAGCTTCATCTAACCACGGACCAGCAACAACCCAAGCGAGGTTTAACGCCTGAACGACATAGCTTTAAGGCGGGGGTATAGAAGACTCATGGCCTCGGAGGTAAACAGTAGTAATTGCATATCCAATCCCTGTTCTACCTCATCCAGAATCTGTCCCACCAGTGTCTCGGCCTCATAGCCCTGCTCCATAGCATCCTTCGCTAGTGCAAATAGCAACTCGGTGCTGGACGGAGACTTCACCGTTGGCTGAAGCAAATCGTCTGATGCGGAGTTTGTATCAAAAGTAGATGCATCGAGGGATGCAGGATTGGATTCAGCTGCATCAATTAGCGATGGTGCAGTTATGGGTTTACTTGCAGCCTTGGGGGCCGGCCTGCTCTTCTCTCGCATTTGCTTCGCAGCTTTGCATATGGCTTTGGGTCCATCGTTGCAAAGTGTTTTTTGTTCCTGGTCTTCCAGTCCACTGATTCTTTCTGCAGCTGAAATACTGATTTCGCCAGACTTCACAGCGTCTAGCAGCTCGGGCACACCCTGGCGAACGACCTTGCAAGCTGAAGATATGGATCTGGGGCTAACGCCCATAATGGTTGCTGCGTCCTCAATCGTAATGCTCGCCTCTTCATCTGCGGACTTCAAGGAGGAAACCTCTGCTGCGATCAATGCTCGCTGCGCAACGCTCAGTTGCCGACGATAGAGGTTTAACGACAGCACGAAGCCTAACGCGTCGTCGCCTGTGTACTCCTCCGTCGCTGGCTCAATATCGAGATCACAGCAGCTCCTATAACGATTACGACCGTCAAGAATCTTGCCCTGGAAAAGAACGATAGGATGTCGCAAGCCATTGGTGCTGATATCTGAGCGGAATGAGACGTATTCATCTTCTTGCATCATCGGGAACAGCTTGGCGTAAGGATGAATTTCGTACTGTGTGACCATGATGCGGAGCCTGGCTAGTTGATGGACTTACGTTATCAGTCATCAACATGATCCGGTGCTTTAAACCTACCAGATTCTGGTAGGTTTCCTGCCAACAAAAAAGGCCGCGTCGAGCGGCCTTTGATTGGTCTTCATTGTGCTTCGTTGTTTGTATCTACCCGTCAAACCCCCTCTTTCTCAAGGGCAGTGATCAGTGCCTCAAGTTCCTTAGGATCGGGGTTTGTTTCGACGATCCTCAGCGTTTTATCAGACAGGACCTCCATTACGCACCAGTCGATGCTTCGGAGATCTTGTCCCGGCGCGGGCGGTTCGACCCAATAAGGGAAAGAATGCACGACGCTAGGCTCTGACTTTTTCTTCATTGTGGCTAACCTCTTGCTCAGTCAGCAATATCAACAGTTGCGGCACGCTGGCTGATGTGACACTCAGCTTTGAAAGGCCACCTGTTGCGCGGGTGCTTTCAGACCAGGCGTATCATGTCAGATTGGGTAATATCAAAAATCTTTTGCATTAATTTGGCATTATCCCTGATGGGACGGCAGCTGGATTCTAGGAGTTCTCGTTTCGCGCAGGGTGTGCATTTTCTCCAGTGCTCCATCACGGCTGCGTACAGCTCAGCAGTGGATGCGTCAATAAGGTCATTACGGGTTAGGGTTTCCGCCAAGCGCATGCTCTCGAATCGAGAGATTGCCCGATGAGAAACTGGTGTGCTGGTTTTGATTGGCTATTCCATGTTCGCCTCCGAAATGCTCGGCTGGCATTGTGCCATCATGAAAGAAACATAGGCACACCATATTGATATTTTAGTACGCCGTTCGTTCCGATCACCTCACTCATTTATTCATATATAAGCGTCGTTCTAGACATTTTTGCTAAATGAAACTTTCTGGTGCTGTAGCCAAGGGTCATTTCTTGGCTGAACAGCGGCGCATGAAGCTCCAGCTGCCCATCTTCGAGCTTGAAGAGCACGCTCCTGCTGCCTCTTATAGGGTCGTTGGTATTGATCACCTCTAGGGCCTGCGAAAGGTTCGTTTTCATTTGTTCGTACTGTGAAGCATCCAGCGTCAGCCAGGCCGCATCCAGGATGCTTGTTTCGTCGAAGGCCAGCAGAATGTGCTGAACCTCTGGGTACAGATCATTCGCCGATATGACCTCTACTACTGGCCCATTCGTGAAGCTGAACCCTTGTTCGCTCGTGACTATGAAATCTTCCAAGACTGATTTCATTGTGCTCTGCCCTACCCGCAATCCCAGCGGCAGGCTTAGATCGCTGCAACGTTCCTTAGGTGCGAAGGCTTCTTCATCGAATTTCAGCGCGCTTTCCATGACTGTCCTCTTTGTGGTGAGTGAGGACATGTTGGAGTTTTTTTTCAGCTATGTGCGCTGGAATCCTGCAGCTATGTTGTCGCTTTAAAAAATAGTTCGCGTCGGGCGTCGTCGAATGCAGGCCACTATGGCAACGGCGGCGCTCGAAGTCCTTTACTATGAGTGCGCATGCTCAAAGCGCTGCCAATACGGCAATTGGCCGTCCACGCTTGGGGCGTTATGCCAGACGGCATCCAATTTGGCAGCATCAGAATTCCAGCAGATGCTGATGTTTCACAGTGAAACATTGATAAGGCTTCATCTCCTGACTTCACACCAGCCCATTCCTATTCGTTTATCGCGGCGTAGGGGAGGGGCGCATCAACATGTTTCACGGTGAAACACGCAGACGATAGAGTCGCCTCAATCGCTCTCTATGTGATTGGAGTGAGATCTGGGTGACCCATCATAATCAGCATCACATAGTGGGCGCTCAAAGGCGCGGGCATGCTGCGCTCAGCCTGCCATGTTTCACTGTGAAACAACGGCAGCAGCAGATCAGGGCGGGGCAGGGCAGGGCGGTTGAATGTTGGGGGGGGTGGCGATATGCCACTCAAGCTGAGGGCTCAGTCGATAATAACGGGCAGTGTTTCACAGTGAAAAAAAGGCCCCGTCATGAGCAGGGCCAAGGTAGTGCTTCGATAAAGCTGGCTATTGGATCGACTCAATAGCCTTGCGGATCACTTCCTGAGCCGCGCTCATGTCCAGATCCTTAGGAAGCTTGAGGCTGATCGTGTTCTTCCTGACCGTCATTGATGCAGCGCGTCCATTACCCAGCGTCAATTCAGAGGTGCTAAAGCTAGGTGATCTCTGCTTGTTGCTATCGTCCTTAATGGTCTTCTCGATCCACCTTAACGCCGCCTCTTGGCTGATGCCTTCTTCTTCGATCTTCTGTAGCGCCTGCAAAACCAGATCTGGATGAGATTCGCCGGCCGTTACAAAGTCAGCAATGCTTCGGCCGCCAACCAGGGAAGGGTGGGTTTCGAGATACTGAATCGCCTGGGGAGGAAGCTTCATGAATGACAAGCAGCGGGTTACGGACGCTAGGCTTGCACCAAGCCTAGAAGCTAGCGCCCTTTGATTCTTGATCTTGCCTCGGCTCAGGATCTTCGCGTATTGCCGGCCCTTCTCGAAGTCCGTTAAGTCGGTATGACCTTCGTTGTCGGCGACCGCGAGTATTTCGGCCTCAGCGTCATCAGCTTCGATGATTCGGATTGGAACCGATATCCAGCCAAGATCTGCGGCTGCTCGGTACCTGCCATAGCCGCCAAGCAGTTCCAATTTACCGTCATCCAGCAACCTAACCAGAACTGGCCTGGTGATCTTGCCTGCTACAGCAATCGAGGTCGTAAGACGCTCCTGCTGATCGTCGGTACGCGCGAGGCGCGGTTGGATCTCAGGATTGACGACAATGCGGGAGAGGGGAGCTACGGTCGCGTCACCCTGATCAGCATGCTCATCAGCACTAGGATACTGGGGGAGGGCGGTAGCGCTTGCAGAATGTTCATCAGCGGGCTGCTGCTGATCTTTTGCCTTGAGAATGTCGTCAAGCGTGACTCCAAGGCTCGCCGGTGGAATCTTGCTTGCACTCTCCTGCTTCTGCAGTTGCTGCAGCTCCTCGACCGAGGGCCGGTCCTGGCCGAAAGGCCGCACCTTCTTGGGCATCTGAACCTCCGTTGTGGTGACCTGATTAGCTCAGCGCAATCAGTCGATCAAGAATTTCACTGTAAACAGACCGCATGGCGCCAGCGGAATTGTCAGAAGCACCCTTCCAGGTAAGGATCGGCAGGCCCAGTTCGAGGGCCTTGGAGTAGTCCTCGGACATATACAGCTTCGATTCCGTAACGCACCCAGGGAAAACATCTTCCAGCTTCGCCAGGTGTTCCATGGCCCGTGGGCGATTTTTGATAAACATCGTAGGAATGGCTGCTACGGCCGGGGTGCGACCGTACTCCTCGTGGGAAGCGCGAAGGCGGTCACCCAGGCGGGCGAGGGCGCGCGAGGAGAATTTATCCATCCTGATTGGGCAGACAATCAAGTCACAAGCGACAAGACTGTTGCGAGTCATAAGGGATGCTGTAGGGGCATTGTCGAAAATGATCACATCATAAGAGCGCAGGTCCACACCGGGGAACTCGCCTTTCAGCCCCTTCGAGATGAGGGTGGCGTAGCGGTAGTCGTGGTTCTGCGATGCATTGATGCCAATCTCCAGCTCTTCCAGCTGCTCCTCCGATGGGATGAGGTGAGGCCCATATTCACCAAAAGGCTTTTTGATGATCTCATCGAGGGATTTGGGGGCGAAAAGTCCCCGAATGCCCAGCACGTTGCCAAGGCTTCCGTCTACGCCGCGATCTGCCGGAATTCCAAGGTCCTCCAGCTCTTCCGGGGTGAGGTCGGGATAGTAGCCGAGCATCTCCGTTGCATCGCTCTGTGGGTCATTATCGATGATCAGGACCTTCAGCCCCATGAACCCCAAATAAATGGCCAAATTCACGCAGTTGGTGGTTTTGGCCGTACCCCCTTTCTGCACGTATGTGGAGATCGTCATCGGCCGCTTGAGCGTTCGGGTAAGACCTTTGCTGCGGCGCAAGGCAGCGATCTGGAACAGGTCAGCAGGGGAGTACACACGACGCGCAACCGAGCCGCTATTGATCCGGCGAATCTCTATTCCTGGCTCGTCTTCGACCAGGCGCAATGCGCGCTGAGAGATGCCTAGGCAGTCGGCGGCAAACTGAGGCGCGTAAGCGATCTCATCGTAGTTAGGGTAGGGCGGTCGGGTGTTTTCCATGTCGATTCCTTGAGTGATTTTGGTGAGACTTTACACGGTGTGCGTTGAAAATCAAGTCTGCGTCATACGCGAGCGTTGATTAGAGCTAAAAAGCTTACGTGGAAAGACTTAAAAGCATTTTTTACAGCAGGTACAAAAAAGCCCGCATAGGCGGGCTCAGAGAAGAGGCCAGCGTCATATCGCAACGGCATTCGGGAACAGTTCGATCAGGTCCGGGTACTGATCGAGTACATGGGCCGGGGGGAGGGTGGTTGTGCCGTAGAGCGAGCCAGACTGCACAGGATCGTTGAAGAAGAGAGCGTTATTTACGGCAGCACGGTGCACGTCACGAAGGGCAAGCTCTGCCGTTTCAGCGTCCGAGAAAGCCGAATAATGCTCTCCAAGCTCAACATTCCAGCGCCGGCCGTGGTTGCTCAGGAGAACGGCCTTGGCCAATGCACAGAACTCCTCACGAAGCAGCTCATGCGGTGCAGCCTGGCTATCTGTAGTGGTCATGAATTCAACCCTCAGTCCTGGATGTTTGCGGCACGAGCGTGATCAGAGCGCGTCGGTACCGAGCAGCTTGATCCGAGCTGAGCAGGCCTCGGGCTTTCAATGCCTCAAAGATCGATACGGCGTACTTCATGGCCTCGCAATCGTCAGCGTGCTGATCGATGACGACCACCGGGAAGGCGGATGGCGTATCGTGAGTCGCGCCGATGGCCAGCGTTTGCACGACCCAGCCGTGATCTGTCTCCACTTGGTCAACCGTGAGGCGCGAGATTGCAATGATGATTCCGCGCTCGATCAGATCGAGCATTCGCAGCTTCGTGTGTGTAGCCTTGGGCTTGATGTCTTTGGCTTGCATGGGTGTCTCGTTGCAGCGGGTGATGTGCTCACATTAACAACGATCCAAGGGAACCCAAGCTGACCTGATGCCGGCCATTCATGTGGGGTGGCAACGGTCGGAGAGTGGTAATAGAGATGTGCAATATCCGATAATCACCAGACTCGGATATTGCACAGAAGGCCGCTGCACAGCAGAATCAGGACAGATTTCATCGCCTGGAATGTCCTATGCCGAGCCCAAACAAAACCGCGCCTGCGCCACTGTTCGAGACGTACCAGAGATTTCAGGCCCTCAATCACCTGAACCTCAACGCTGAGCTACCGGCCGTCCGCGATTACCTTCAAGCATTTCCGGCCGAGCTTCGCGCTGTAGATGGTTACCAAGTCGTTCGCAGCTTCCTCAACTCCTACGCCGGCAACGAAACCACGTTCAACTCCTACAGAACGCATGCCGAGCGCTTGCTGCTATGGTCGCTGCTGATCCGCCGCAAACCCATCCTGGATCTGACCCGCGTCGATGCCGAGGCCTTCATGGAGTTCTGTCTGAATCCTCCTTCTGGATGGGTCGGCCCGGTGGTCAAGTCACGATTCAACCGTATCGGCGGACGCAAGGCCCAAGACAGCGATGTCTATCAGGTCAACGAGGCTTGGCGCCCCTTCAATGCGGTCGCCCCGAAGCGCGCCAAACTCAATTCAGGAACGCCCTGCCAGGAAAAAAAATACACCCCATCTCAGGGCTCCGTGGCGCAGATTTTCGCCGTCTGCGGCAGCTTCTATCAGCACGCCAATGATGAAGGTTTCACCGAGGCAAATCCTTTCCGGGCGATCAAGCAGAAGACGCGGTTCAAGCAGAGAAATACCTGGGAGGTGGGCAGTCGGTCGCTCACGCCCCTGCAGTGGGACTACGTGATCGAAACCGCCGAGAGGATGGCTGATGCAGACGACACACATGAGCGTACCCTATTCATCCTAGCCACCATCTTCTCAATGTACTTGCGGGTGTCCGATCTAGTTGGCCGGGATAACTGGGAGCCAACAATGGGTGACTTCCGGCGCAATGGGCAGGGGATTTGGTTCTTCCATGTTGTCGGAAAGGGCAACAAAGCTGCCAAAATCAGCGTTCGTGACGACTACATGAACACCTACATGGCGCGATACCGGCGCCACCTTGGCCTCTCAGCTACACCTGCCCCTGGAGAGCGCACGCCGCTTCTGCAGGCACTCAATGGGCGCGCCGGGTTGAGTGATCGGCAAATTCGTCTGCTCATCCAAGGAGTATTTGACCAAGCCATCGAACGGATGAAACACGACGCCTGGAACGAGGCGGAAATCGAAAGTCTCCGTGATGCGTCTCTGCACTGGCTGCGCCACACCTCAGCAACCTTCGACGCACCGCTGCGTGATGCAAAAGATCTGCAGGCTGATCTGCGCCACGAGAGCATGAGGACCACGGTCGATGTCTACTACAACTCTCTTGATGATCAGCGGGCCAGTTCCGTCAAAGGGCTGCCAGTCAGGAGGCAGTAGCTCACGGGTGATCGCCTAATCGACTGTGCTTGCCGCAAGCAGGCGTCGAGAGCTATGTGCGGGCCATACAGGGCTACCAATACCTCATTGGCATTGTCCTAGTTTTCTTACCAGAAAGTGGTGACCTTTCAGGCCTTCCATGTGTGCGGGCTATGGGAGAATGCCGGCATGGCATTGGGATTGCGCTAAGTGTCGTCATGCTGGACTCATATCAACCTACTTCAGCGAACAAACCACGGTAATCGACAATGGCCATCTTCGACGAGATGCGGGAACAGCTTCAGGAACTGCTGGATCTGGTAAAGCAGGACGAACAGTACACCGCAGCTGTCGCATACGGCGCGTTTAAGGCTGAAGAGGGCTCCGCCCAGGCCCACCGAAAGCGCGTCCTACGCATCGTAGAGCTGAAGCGCAACTTCGGACTGAAGTGATCGAGGGCATCGACCATGGGCATCATTGCCGCTGACCCAATGGGTCGCATTCTGCGAGTTACTGCGGTGCTGTGCATCACCGTTGGTGTCATCGCACTTACTGACTATTTCAGCCTGTTCCGGGCTATCGGCGTCATGTGTGTTGCACTGTCGCCTATCGTTTTTGCCTACGGCTATTTCCTCCGTAAACCTTGGATTACTCGGGTAGCTTCAAGTTTGATCATCACTGGGATGATCTTATGGTTTATCAATGCTGACATGGGTTGGCAGGATCGTTACTGCATCTTATCTCCGATTGGCTGCTGAAGTTTTTGAGGAAATTGTATGAATGTTTGGGTACTTATTTTGTCCTTGGCGACTGGAAGCTCAAGTGGTGGCCAGGCAATAACACATATTCCAGGATTCTCCTCGCAGGAGAAGTGTAACGCGGCAGCTGCGGCTTGGTTAGAAAAGGCCGTGAGAGAGCACAGTCCGGTCCATCCAGCAGCCGTTTGCGTTGAGTTGCGATAGGAGAAGAATATGAAGCGCTACTTAATATGCTCACCTGACGAGTCGGTTACAAATTGGCCACCGCGGTCTGTATTTGCAGCTACAGCAGATGACGCGCTGAACAAATATCTTCGGGCTGTTTATGCAAAAGATAAAGTATTCCGAGAGTCTGTCTTGGATCTTGCAGTAAACATGTCATTTGTTGAACAGTTCTATCTCGCTACTGGAGCCGAGCAATCGCGGTTCGGTACGACTGGCACTATCGGTACAGAGGCGGAAATTATCGGTTCCAGAGTGAAGGCTTTCTTTGCAGGTAAACCTGAATTAGGTGATGTCTTATTGCGCTATATGGACACTGAAGATCAAACCTTGATCACAGAGGAGTTGTTTGAGTACATAGCTGTAAGCGATGAAGGAACACGCAACAGCTTTGTTGTGCTCGATGTCGAAGAAATACCAGTAGTCGCCGCTTAGACTATTCTTAGGTAAAGGCGATCAGCTAATTATGTCAGGTAAACCGTATGTCCGTACTTGTTGAGTTTTTGATTTTCATCTTTGCATTGCCAGCGTTATTTCTGTACTTGTTCTACACGATGCTCCACACGATTGCTGATTTCTTTGGGTGGTCTTTCATTCCAGGCGTAATGGGCATCCACATTGGCGTCACACTTTTTGTGCTCGGTCAGCCCGATCCCAGTGTTCAATGGGAGAGCATCTTCCAAACGCTTGCTGGAATCGAGGTGGCTGGCATGCCGTTGTCCCTTGTTCTGGTTTGCGCAGGCGTGACCATTCTCGTGATAGGTGCGGCTATGAACATTCGAAACCAAACCGCGAGATAGTTTGATGAATGACTGGGAGGCGACCTGCCGAGTCAAGAAGGTGATGCAACGTGACCGCTTTGGATGCGGGATAGCCTGCGCCGCAATGGTGGCCGGCAAGAGCTACAGCGAAGCAAAACGTGTTTTCACCACATGCGGCCTCGGTGAAAAAAATCGACCCTTTGCCACAAATTTCTCAGAGTTACGTCACTGCTTGGAGCACCTTGGTGTTCGGTCGGAACTCAGACGCTGGTCAAGCTGGGATGCCGTTGATGACATCGCCATCGTGGCGGTTGGATCATCACTAGATTCTTCCACTCGCAACTGGCACTGGGTTGTGGCTGAGAGACACGATGCTTTCGGGATTGTTTTGCACGATCCTGATTTCTATCTCCCGAGCTTCAGCGGCAAGATTCCCGAAGGTGTTCATTCCCACCCTTTCACTGAGTACCAGGCTCGTAAAAGCTGGCTCAAGATAATCTAAGCCACATGGTAGAGCGCTTGCTTCGATCCCAGGTGCGGCACGTCTTTCTATTCGGCTTTACATCAGCATCTTTTGCTGTGACAGTTTTCAATTACTTCGCCCAGAACGTAGGTTTTGGTTCGGTTGCACTTATTGCCTTAGTCTGGTTGGTTACGCTAACAGGATCTGTCACCACCTATCGAACGTTGCATAAAAGTGTAGTCTCCAGCTTGGAAGGTAAAGACTATGTTTAAGCAACTAAATTCAAGATTGAAAGAAGATGCAAAAATTGGCCTCAAATCAACGATAGGCTTTGCTATGTTGTGCGTCAGTGTTGCATTCCTGCCTAAACTCCATGCTTACGCAGGGTATGATTGGCCAATGCTAAAGGCTACTGTAGAGTGGGTAAGAAACCTTTGTGGCATCGTTCTGCTGTTTCACTGGTACGATTTTATCGTTAAGGCTAAGCGGCACTTGCGTCCATCAAACCAGGTGCTCAATAACACAACGCTGTAAACACACATAAGCGCGTAATCAGTCCTATGTATCCGCTTGGGTTTTCTTTTGGGTGAGGCATAGTTTTGAAAAGCCCAGGGGGATCAACGATGTCATTCGCTTTCACGCACGAGCAACAACCCGCGATTAACTCCCTTGCTCGCCTGATCAGGCTTGTTGCATTCGCCGGAACTGGCAAGACAACCACACTGGTTCGGTATGCTCAGGCGCGCCCACAACTACGGATTCTGTATCTCTGCTATAACAAGAGTGTCGAAATAACGGCCAAAGAGAAGTTTCCACTCCATGTGACTTGCAAAACCTCACACGGGCTTGCTTATGGGTCGATGGGGGCAAAATATCAACATAAGCTGACCAAGAATCTGAGGCTGACGGATATTGCCCGCGCGATTTCGAGCCAAAGCTGGGATTTCGTGCGCGCAGTGCAAGACACGCTCAATGCCTACTTGGCCAGCGCGGATGAAAGCATCACGCTCGATCATGTGCCATCGAGCAGGCTCAAGAATGAACGCATGAAGCGCGCCGCAGGAAAGATCGTCGCCAGTGCCGATCATCTCTGGAGTCGAATGCTCGATGTCCGCGATGCGTCTGTGCACCAGACCCACGATGGGTACTTGAAGGCTTTTGCTCTCACCCGCCCGGATCTGTCGAAACGTTTCGACATTGTGCTGGCGGACGAGGCGCAGGATATCAACCCTCTGCTGGCTGGCGTCCTTGCCGACCAAGCGCGCTACGGTATGGGCGTTGTTGTGTGCGGTGACGGCCACCAGATGCTGTACCGCTTCAGGGGAGCTGTCGATGCGCTAGATGCTCACTGGCTCGACGAGGCAGAGACGCACTACCTCACCCAGAGCTTCCGCTTCGGCCCGGCCATCGCGAAGGTGGCGAACATGATCCTGCACTTTAAAGGCGAAACGCGGCCGCTGGTAGGGCTGGGTGAGGCCACCCGAGTGACCAAGACTCTTCCCGAGGACCTGGAGCACCGTACCGTTCTCTGCCGCACCGTCATTGGGGTCATCGAGACGGCCCTGATTGCGCAGGCCAAGGGTGACAAGATCTTCTGGGCTGGAGGAATCGACAGCTACCAGTTGCAGGATATCGAGGATCTTCACGCGCTTTCGAAAGGGCGCCGGGAGCTGATCAAGAACAAGCGTTTGATCCACGAGTACCCGGATTACGAGTTATACGAAGAAGTCGCGAACGAAAGCCAGGACAGCGAAATGCTGCGCATAATTCGAGTCGTGACGCAGTACAACCACAATCTGCCCGAGCTGTTCGACAAGCTTCGGCGTACTGCGGTGAAGGATGAGCTGGAGGCGACCCTTACAGTCAGTACCGCCCACCGTGCCAAAGGTCTGGAATGGGATGCGGTGGAGCTAAGCGATGATTTCTCCTTCGAGCCGTTCAACCCGGAAAACACCCTGGAGCAGTTCGAGGATGAAATGAATCTGCTGTATGTCGCCTGCACGCGAGCGATGAAGGTTCTGGCTATCAACGGTCCAGTGCTGGAAATCATGCACGAATTCGTGGGCCGGCGTGACGGCAAGCGGCCGAATATCCCCCTTACCTTCAAGCGCGCAGCAGAGGCGGCGTAGTCCTTGGGTTTGACCAATGCAGCGGTAGTGTGGGCAATACCAGCCTCCCGGAGTGCCCCCGATGTCCGAGCTTTCGCCTTTGACCATCGTCACCGCCTGCAGACTTGAACTTGCAGTGACGCCGGTACCGATGCCCGTGATGCCTAGCTCCAGAAGCGAGCATTGGCTGGCCTTCATCTTGCCGAGCAGTTCCCAGTACGGGTTCGAGTTGCACCCTGATGTCGTTGAACGTATTCAGGCGTACATGATCGAGCACCAGACCGAGTGCCTGAACGATGGTTGGCGCAACTACACGATCTACGGGCGCCGTCTCGCCGGCTGTAACCCTAAGGCTGTTGCCGAGCGGCTTAGCCATGAGTGAGTCGATTGAGTTCAGCTCCTTCGTGGACTGGTTGGAGCACCAGGGCGAAATCGACGGACCCGTAGTGGTGTCGGTCACGAGGAGCAGATTTTCCGGCAATCACCAGGACTTCGCTCACGGCCTTGTCGAGGCCCGGCTGGACTCTCCTTTCGGCCGACTGTCGATCATCAGCGGCTGGTCGGCTTTCGTGCAGCCTCGACGTGCGGACGGTTGGTATGTCGAGCATCGGCCCGATGCAACGGGCGCAGGAATTACCTCCGAACATCCGGTTGTCATGACAGTTGAGGCGGAACAAATTCGCCTTGAAGCCCGCTGCGAGGAACTAGCGAAAGCGGCCTGGGACTTTTGGTCCTATCAGGATCTTGAGCGCTATGTGACTCCCCACCTGCTCAGCTAAGCCCCCACTTCCCTGCTCTTGGGTTTAAGCACCCATGAGACAGCATTGCGCTGCACCTTCAACAAAAACGGAGTTTTCACATGTCGGTTACGACTAGCTCAATCCAGGTTCATGTCCTGCCCAACAAGGCCACCATCCATCTCCACGAGGCAGATCGCGAGCTGGTAGGCGTCCATGGCGTTGAGGTTGATGTCATGGATTACCCCTCCCAACAGGCGACGGCGGCGCTGAATGCCTTCAATGCGAATGTCACCCTGAACCGAGCCGAACATTTCACCCTGATGGTGTTCGATCCCAAGAAACAGAGCTGGCTGACGCCCCCTGAGGGCCATCAGACATTCCCAAGCGACGGCGATTACAGTGGCATGCTGGATGTCCCTCTCCTACCCCTCGGGTGCGTTCTCGAAGCCGAGAAGGACGTTGCTTATGAAGATGGCGATGGCCAGCCGATTATGGCCGGATCGAAGTGGAAGGTCCTCGCGGCTGATCGGGCGACCGTGCGGCTGGTGTGTGAGGATACTGAGGCGGAAATCTTCATGCCCGTCTGCCAGCTTCATGAGGGCCTGGTGATCAACACTGGCTACGATGAAGACGCGCATCTGAGCGCCGATCAGCTTGACGATAAGTACAACCCCGAAGGCGCCGGTGAGCATCCGATGTTCACTCGCCAAATGTGGCGCGAGGCGGTGGCCAATGAGGACACGATCTGCGGCTATTGGTCGTGGTTGGTGAGCGAAATCGCGCAGGCACACTGGAAGTAGCGGCCTTGATCGCCGCATAGCGGCCTGTTGTTGAAGCTGAGGGCGGTGGTGATTCAGCCGAACCACTTCAAAATGAAGCCTGGGACTGACCGCTACGCTTTCCAGAATCCCGCAGGAGACGCCTCGCAAGGTCGTTCTGCGGGTGTGGCGTGTAGTCCTAGCCCTCAGCGTCCAAAAGGAGCACCAGCGAGCCCATAGGGGCCGTAACTTGAAGATTGCCCGCCATGCCCGCCATGCCCGGCTGTTCGTGCCGGCAAAATCATCTTGGCATCAGCCCCACGCCAACACCCCAGCGTTTGCACGAGATTGCTCAAGCCCCACCAGAGCATGAGTCGGCCCTACGACTTCAGGACGCGAGAAACAGTACCCCTGAAACCACGCAGTATTCCTAACCGGATGCAGCAGGTGGTCGATATCTTGCGACGACTCGACTTTCTCCATGATCAGGTGCGTCTTGTTGGCATAGCAGTGCCGGATTGCTGCATCAACCCAGTTCAGATTTTCCGTGGTCTGGATTGCCGGGAGATCGATCTTGCAGAAGTCCCAATCGAACGCCTCCAGGCGCTCTTGATTGGCGTGTTCCTGCCCGAAATCATCAATGGCTACCTTGGCTCCGGTGCTCTTGATCGCACGCAGCCGCCTCACAAGCTCAGCGCCACGCATATCGGAACTCTCTGGAATTTCGATCACCAGGCGATTGCGGACTTCTGGATCAAGCGCCATCAGTTTCGATTGGAACAGGCTGAAGAATGTACGGATGTCGAGTGTTGCAGCGGATATGTTCATGAACACGAGCAGCGGTGAATGGAGCTGCGCCGTGCTGGCCTGCAGCATGTGCAGCACCTCAATGTCGAGCGCGAACCATGAGGCCATCGACTTGCCGGCCATGAAGCGAGGTGGGCTTAGCACGGTGTCGCCAAGCTGCAGGCGCGCCAGAACCTCGGTTGCGACGGCGGCTCCGTCGCTGCTGTGAATGGTTTGCTGGGCAATCTTGAGCATGTGGCCCTCGGATCGTGGAGGTTTCGGTTATCTGCAATTCCCAGCCAGGCGGAAGCCTGCTTGTTCGGCCTGTGCAGCGGTCTGGAAGCTAACGCGGTTGTGCTCGCGCACGAGGTCATAACTGGGGCAACCAGTCGGCAGGTGATAGACGCGGCTATTGCGGTTGCCTATAACGCTGCCTGCCGTGGCGCCCGTCATTTGTGAGTGCTGCAAAATAGAGCGGGAATTCTTCCCCTGGAAGGGATGAGTGGCCACGCCCGGTGTCGCAAGTCCGTCGCCACTCGGTTGCTGCCCCACCGTCCAGGTGCGCTCGCCGGTGACATAGGGATTGCTGTGCCCCATCACCTTCGCAATTCGCCGGTCGCGTTCGAGTTCCCAGTCGCTGGGTGGGTACATGCGATCCCAGGCGGTAAAAAGCTGCTGCTGCTGCCGGGACATCCGCAAGCCGTACCAGTCGTGCATGTAGAGCTGCACACGGGCCACGAGTCCTTTGGCTTCGTCGCGAGGCTCGGCTGCACGCTGGTTGAAATCCACGCGGGTCGCGCATGCGCCGTACTGATAGGGGGTTTTGGAGAGCTGTGCGTAGTTGTAATGGGATCGGTCAGCGTTGACCTCACCGACGACTACGGTGAGGTTGTGTGCATCGGCCTCCATGGCGCGGAACACAGGATCGGTCGCCACGCAGTTCTTCCGCCCGCCGTTCTGCCAGCATTGGCGCTGGTGACCAAACGACCAGGCCGGCGTTATGTGCTCGTACTCGATCCGCGCCGCACGCTCAGGTAACGCTCGAACCTCATATCCGCAAGACCGGGGGTCGATGCGTCCACCCGTGCGACCAACCCAGCGCCATGTGCAGCCGCAGTAGGTGTCACCCTGAAGGTTACGGTCGAAGTAGACGCGCTCGCGTAGCTCAACTTTCGCTTGGTCGAACGTCGCCGGTGCGGCAGTGCACACCAGTGAGATGGCAGCCGGAAAAGCAGCGAGAATGAGGGCAGTGGTTTTCATGGAGCACGGCGTGGGTAGTTTCACGCCATGCTATAGATCGAAACCCGGAAATTGGGCTGGTATCTGACACGATTGTTGTCAGTTTTAGACTTCCGTGCTTCCTACCCATTCGCCGGCTATGAAAGCATCTGCACCATCCTGGGTGCGGTCTTTCAGTAAGCCGGCTATGGCAAGCAACGCCTCATGTGTCCAGCCAGATGCAGGAGCCGGCTCAGCATGAATCCGCGTTCCCCGCAGATCGCAGATCTCCAAGGGACCGTTGGCGATGGTCACCAGAATGTCAGGCTCGCCAGCATTCACATCAGTAACAAAGCAGATCATTTTTCCCTCGCTGCTGCCTGTCGCCATTCGTCTCTCATGCGCTGATACCGAAGCATTTTGAGAGCTTGGCGCTCCTTCTCCACAAGCACTTTATGCTCGATGGCACGAAGCATGGACCAGGTATTGCGTGGAAGCTTCGGCGGCTTTCCGTCAACGTAGGGAGGGTAAGCGCCATCTTCTACGCATGGATGCGACCAGTCCAACGCATTGGATTGTAGCTCTTCCCGAACAATCCGAGCTGCGTGCGACCAGGCGATATCGCCATCTCCTTCCCCTCCGTCTGGGCCGTAGTCGGTCCAGCAGAAAAATGCCGTGCGCTTGGGTGTCAGCATGTCGCCCAAGCGCAACGAGCCTTCCCGGTGACGGTACCGTGAGCGGTGGGAGGGTTTCCGACTCGCCCGCTTAGGGGTGTGGTAGGCCGCGCACGGCCCGTCCAGATCGATGCTGTAGCCGAGCGCTTTCGCGTGGACGGCCACGCGCTTGCTTAGCTTCTTCAAGATGCGCGGATTCATGCGTCGGCTCCCTTGGTATCCTCGTTCGGCTCTGCTGGAAGCGGCATCCAGAACGCTACCTTCGCCTGGTAGTCAGCGCCGTATCCACCGTCGATATAATCGCCGTTGTTCAGGCAGAACCATTTCCCGTCGCGGTACAGCCCCTCAAACCCACACACTGCATGCTGACCTTCGTATGTGCCGTAGCACCAGACCGTGCCAGCGTCACGCTCAGGCAGACGATCAGCGACGTTGATCCATCCCCCTGCGTCCCGATGGAATGCGTGGTTCTGCTCAGGCAGGGTGTCCATGGGCTCAATTACCTCTTCTGGCGCTTGCTTAGCGAGAAGGTCTGCGTAGGCATTCAGCAGCCGCTCTACCCCGCTGCCACCGAATGGCCCAAAGATATCGATGCACGCGTTCCAAGTATCTGGATCGAAGCCGTGCCCCTCGCACAGATACTCCCAGTCTCCGACCTCGTTGCGGCGCACCTGAATGCCATCAATCTCGAACTCACCCTGGTCCTGCCGCGCCTTAGACGATGGAGCCTCGGCCCACTTTGTGCCTGGATGTTCGTAGGCCCACGGCCCGCTGTACGTCGAGAACGGAGAGCAGCATTCACGCCGGAAACAGCGCTGCTCGCAACGATGATGGCATTTCCCGCCGTCAAGACAGGTTTCGCCCAGCAGCTCGGTTGGTTGTTGTGTGCCTTGTGTGGTCATGCTGCAGCCCCTTGAGTTGTAGGTACGCATAGCGTCTCACCTGCTCGAAGGTACCCAAGTGCTCTGTCGGTCGCCGTACTTCGTCAGCGCCGGGATCACCTCATTCGCGCTTCCGGTTACGGCTGCGAGCGCCACCGGCATCTACCCATCCAGGATGTGGATGACGAGCGCTTGGCTCGCGGTAGGCGCTGGCGGCCACGCTTGGGATTCATTCAGATCGCGAGATGCTGGATGAACAAAGCAACAGGAGCTGCCGAATGTCATCCCCAGCCGTCGCCACAACCCCCGAAGTCGAAAACATGCTGGCTCGTAACGCTGTCGTTGCCATCGGCGTAAGTGGTGGCAAAGACTCAGACGCCTGCGCAATCGCCACAAGCGAATATCTGGACCGTATCGGTCACACCGGGGCGCGCCTACTGATCCACGCAGACCTTGGATCAGTGGAGTGGCGGCAGAGCCTGCCCAAGTGCCACGCGCTGGGCGAACGACTGGGCTGGGAGGTGGTGGTTGTAGAGCGTAAAGCGGGAGGGATGATGGAGCGCTGGCAGACTCGCTGGAACAACAACGTTGAGCGCTATAAAAACCTCTCGTGCGCAAAGCTGATTCTGCCCTGGAGCACTCCAAGCATGCGTTTCTGCACTTCAGAGCTGAAGAGCGCTGTGATTGCCAGCTATCTCAAGAAGCGTTTCAAAGGCCAGGAAATTCTCAACGTCACCGGAATTCGCCGGGAAGAAAGCGCCGGTCGCCGCAAAGCGGACGTTGCCAAGGCAGATCCACGCCTTGCTCAGCGCGGCGCCCAAGGTTTCACCTGGAATCCGGTGATCGAGTGGAAGATCGATGAGGTGAAGGCTGCGATTGCGCGGCGAGGCCTGGAGCTTCATGAGGCCTATACCCGGTACGGGATGACGCGTGTTTCCTGCGCTTTTTGCATCATGTCCTCAGCGGCAGATCTGAAAGCGTCCACCACATGCACCGACAACCAGGACATCTACCGCACGATGGTCGAGCTTGAGGCCAGCTCAACATTCGCATTCCAGTCTAACAACTGGCTGGGCGATGTCGCTCCACACCTGCTGGGCAGCGAGCTTGCAGATCGGCTTCAAGCTGCAAAGCGGGCGGCACAACTGCGCGAGATTGCAGAGAAAAAAATCCCCCTCGGGTTGGAGTACCAAAAGGGCTGGCCCACTCGCCTGCCGACGATGGACGAGGCGAAGCGGCTTGCTGAGGTTCGGCATACGGTTGCAGGACTCGTAGGGGTTCAAGCGGGCTACCTTGATCCGGCCGCGATCCTTGAGCGCTACGATGAGCTGCTGCGGACACGTATCGACGCCACCCCTGCTGTGCCGGTCCATCTGGCGTTCGACTCCAGTCAGGCCAACAGCTGGGGGCAGCAGGCGGCGTTCGGCTTCTGAGGCGGGCACTTGGGTTTCTGCAGGATGAAGTGATGCTGAACGCGTCCAAACCATTGCGCAGAGGTACGCAGCATGTTCAAGCCCAACTCTCGTGTTATCTGGAGCAGCACTGATTCAGATGGGCCGGGGCCGGTGGTGGCCACGGTAGTTGGTCCTCTGAGTCCAGCTGAATACGACCGTGAAGAGGTCGGGCCGATGTTCACGATCAGCTTGCCGAACGGAACCACGGAAACCGCGTTCGCGGATGAGCTTTCGGCGGCGGATGCGGCGCCCGATTTTGCCGTGATGGACCGAGCCGAATTGTCAGCCTGGTATGAGGAGAATGTCGGCTACGATCTCGGTCAGGATGATCCAGCGATGACGCTTGAGAGCTATCGCCAGCAGTGCGGTGAAATGTTTGCCCTACACGCGCTGGCCCGATGAGTGTTTCTGATGGATCAGGGATGCTGTAGCCTCCGTTTACGGCCATAGCGTCCAGCCCATTCCAGTTCGAGCGGCCAATACCCGGATGATTACTTGGACCTTCTTTTTCGTATCGGTGATCGCGGCCTGTGTTCACCGCTACAGCGGCAATCATCAGAAGTGCACGATCACATTCCTACTGCTGGGGGGCGTAACGCTTTGGATGCGGGAGGATTGGGAGCAGATGCCTCATATCTTTAGCGCCGACACCCAACTGGTGATCTGGACGGTGTTGCAAGCCATTTTCGCTGGCATTGCCTTCTATGTCCGGGACATTCCTGTTGAGGATTCACACAGGTCTAGTGGCGCCTCGTGAGTGCCGTGATAGCAGCGCTTACACATGCCGCTGCCGTCAGACGTTCATACCCACCCACTGCGTCATGCATATTCACCGCGCATCAGGCCCGGCGACGCAAGCATCCTTATCGGCGGTCCGCTAGTGGAAAGTCCGGGATCTGGAGACCTCTGGGGTCACGGTACGCGTTCCAGCTCCACCAGGCAGTCGGGCCGTATTCGCTGTTGTAATGGTTCACCTTGTCCGCCTTGCGCTGAAGGTACTCCGGCGTGCCCATTCCAAACACCTCCATCGGGAATTTTGCGTCAACATCGAGCAGCCAGAAATCGGGGAAGACGCAATCCTCGTCGGCGTCAAACCGCATTGGCTTCTCAAATGCCCGACCTTCGGCGCGCAGCTTCGACTCGATAACGGCCTCGAACCCAGAATCGAGTGGAATCCACTGCTCAGAGAGGTGCATCAGGGCAATGTCCAGGATCTTGCCATAGGCGCTCTTGGCACCGGCTTTCATCTCGACGTGGGCGATAGCCATGACGGTATCGCCTCGCATCCAAGCGGATAATTCCTGCCGGAAACTCTGGTGCACCCGGCCCCACTGCCCTTTCTGCAGGTACAGGGTCGGCATTCCAAACGGCCAGCTCAGCGGCAATTTTTCAAGCCCATCACCGTGTTTCTGGGCGTCGTACCGAGCAAGCGGCGCGACCACAACCAGGCGCCTTTTTCGTTCCAGCGCTTGTGCGGCTACCCGTTGGTTGGCCAGTGCGCCTTTTCCATCCTTGCGCGCAGGCACCAGCAGAACATCAGCGATGGTCAGCCTGTCCGTTGCGACGCGTTCAGCTGCTCGGCGAAGGGCACTGCCCACTACCAATGCGTTGCGCTTGCCTGCCATCGCCGGGTACCACGTATTCAGCCGTGATTCCTGCCATAGCAGATGCAGAAGGCCCAGCAGAGTCATCGCAGGTTTGCGAGCACCGGGGCGGGAAGGAGCAGGCTCGCTGTCATCAGCCGCTTCCCTGGCCGGGAGAATCCTGATGCCGCGTGCAAGCCTGATCCGCAGCTGTCCATCATCCCCCTCCTCCACCACGCCCTTGTCGTAACCCTTCATCCCGGAATGCTCGGGGGCAGGCGCATAGAACCTGCATTCGTTGGCGTGTTCGTACCCGGTCAGGGGGAATCGTGCCAGGTGGTAGGTGCCCGCCCGAGGCTTGATTGCCAGCTTTCGGTCACCCCTTCCAGGACAACAGCAGGTACCGTGTGAATGGCCGTAGTGTTGAGCCAACACGCGCTGCCAATGCGCGGCGAAGCGTTCGGCAGTCTGAAATTCCTTTGAGTACCGTTTGTCCCCGATCAGGACGGGGAAGATATGATCGACCATTGCAAGCCTCGGATTTCAACTGAGGGGGAGATTAACTCCCCGGTTTTTCCGCCTGGACGCGCTCAGTGGCCTGCTGGCCTGTGTAAATGCAAAGCGCCGAGTTGAAGCCGTTGTAGGTAACGGCATAGTTGAAGTCGCAGAAGTAGGCGGGATGCTTGGTCGCAATGGCGTCGCCGGCCTTGCAGTGTTCTTCGATGGTCTCGACCAGGGAATCATTATCCGCCCCGAGGCAGGCATAGCCGGTGGTCTTGTCCTCGCTGCAGCCGGCGAGCAGTGCAGTAGCCGTGGCGACAGCCGCCACGATGAGAATGCGTTGCATGGGCTTCCTCCAGTGAATTAGTTGGGCCGAACGGAATTCGGCTTCGCTTATTCTCTGGGAAACCTCAGCGCAATAATCCTCTAATCCTGCAGGATTGTTGTCGGTTTAGGCACGACCTGGCGTCACGGTAATGCGAGTGAGTAGTGCGGTAGTTGGGTTCTCCTGAGCGCGGGCCACTATCAGGCCTCTACTCTCGAAGGAGCTACCACATGGCACGTCAGACACACATCCCCGGTCTTGAGCAGCTTCAGCTCAACGGCATCGCATACAGCTGGAACGCAACTATGGGGGAATATTGGTCTGAATCCGGCGACCCGCGCGTTCTTCAATCCGAAGAGATTCACGCCTGGCTTCTGGCGTTCAATACGAAACGCCCTTATTCCCCTGAGGGGCAGAAGATCGAGGCGAAAATAATCGCTCAGGATGTATGCTCGGTAACCGACCGCCCTCTCTTCGGCCTGCGCTTTCTGGACCACACTCGCGGCATCTGCGGCGATGTGCTCGTGTCGGAGGTCACCGCCGACGCCCTGATGGCCGAGTACGACGCCGGTCGATACCAGAGTCTTTGGACCGGGGCCTTCTAGCTCGCCAGTGGCGCGGAGCGAGGATTCTTGGGATTTCGGCAGTCACTGACAACATGGGGTCATCTTCTTCCCCGATCCGAGGAACCGCCCCATGAGTCATTCGCTTATCGCTATCAAAACCAGCTGCAGCGTCCCGGAGAAAATGCACGCGCAATCTGTGTTGGCAGGACAGGGACTCGTAGGTTGCCGCTATCCGCACACCATGACATAGGTTCCTCTGTCGATTCGGCATTTCTTCGAGGAGGTGCCAGCAGCACCGCCTGCAGAAGCCAGTGACTCCAAATTTGAAGAGCAGTACAGCGCAGCGATGGATCGGTTGGCAACGGAGTTCCCCAGCTCCGACACGCCGGCGCCAAGCCTCGAAGTGATGCAAGCCAGCATCACCACCATGCTCGATGACGAAGTAATCAGCTTCCCGACATTCGAGTCTTTCCAAGCCTGGTGGGAAGGACTCAACGCCTATGAAGAACTCGATACCGAGATGTCGGTGGCTGAGCATCTGCCGTTGCTGCGTATTGCCTACAACGCGCTCGTGCATGAAGGCGTTATTGCCGTTTAAGGCAGGTGGATTGCCTCGCCAAGTTGGGTTTCTCAGCGCAACACCGATTATCGAAGTGCCCGCCACTTCAGTACGGAGACACCATGAACGAAGTAATCAGCCAGAACGCCGAACCTGTATCGGCGCGATTCACGACCCATGTAGCCGGTGAGGTAGCGGTAGTTACGTCAGCCCTGCATAAAGCTGAGCGGTTCATTGAGGGCTTCGAGGATGACGCGGAGCAGGAAGGTATCGCGGAACTCTTGGCTGACCTACGAGCCGCGCTCCGGGTGGTTACTGGCGAGCCACACCCGGCGACAATTGCTGCCGAGAAGAACTACTGCGTAGTCTTCAGCAACTACACCGGCAACCTCATGGCCTGGGAAGGGACGGCGGATGAAATCCGCAAGTACCTGGGCAATCGTGAGATTGTTGGCGCACTTAGCGCCGTTGACGAAGAGTCTGCGATGGCCAAGTGGCGGTTGATCAACCACGGGAAGACTCGCGAAGGAGTGTGAGGCCATGCGCGTCCGTTCTAGCGCGGACCACCCGCTCATGGTTGCTACCGGGACTACGGCGGCGCCTGTTCGAAAGGAGCCATAATCGACATGACTGATCCGACCCAAACCCTGTGTACTGCCAAGACCGGCAGCGACGTGCTGAGCATCGAGCGCACCGGCCGTAAATGAGGGAAAACAGCCATGACGATGCGGACCTACCGCTACTTCGCTTGCACTAACGGTCACCAAGGCGAAGAAAAAACCAGCGAGAACGATCAGCCATATTCTGCTTGCTGGGAAAGTGTTTCGACTAAAGGGCTCAAAGGAGCCCCAAACGGCGGTTACCTATGCGCAGTATGCGGGGCGCCGATGGCCGAAGTTCCCAGGGCCGAGATGCCTAAACCTGATGCACTGTAAGCGGCTTACGTTGGAGATGGATTATGAGGAAGTCAAAAAGCGAGCGTCTGCAGATCGATGCGCTGATGATCAATATCAAGGCCGCGTTCGCGCTCGCCCTGATCGCGGGTGTTGGTCTTGTCTTTTCATTCGTTGGCTCGCCGATGGCTGAGATCGGCGGCCAGCTGGCAGCTAGTCGCCCACTTATGCTGATTGCGCTTGGATTCGCTGTTGTGTCGGTGATCCTCAGCGCCATCAGGATGCGGCGCTTGGGTGGAGCAAAGGGAAGGAGCTTGCAGTGAGGCGGGTATTTTCTTCTGTGATCGGGCTTGCGACGGTTCTTCTCGCCGGTTGCGGAGAGAGCAAACCCTTCCCCCGAGTAGATTTCCCCGTCGCGCCGGGACATTACGTGCAGTTCTATCAGGGGGCGGGAGCCAAGGTCTACACTGAGTTCTCCAGGGTGGATAAGGCAGGACAGGCGCAGTCCCTCGTTTCTGGCCTATGGCATGGCCGTTTCAACCTCAGCAACGGCGTAGAGAACGAAACGCTGTACCTGAACGAGTGCGGCATACTGGTCACATTCCACCGGGGCGATGTGGATGTGGTGCGCACCACCTATGACGTGAACTCCTACGTGCAGCGCGACGCCTGCCCGCTCAATCCGCTACCGGCAAACTGGATCGCCGTTGGCCCCGGCGCACTGATCGGGACAACCAAGTGAACGCCGCCGAAACCTACCAGATCACTCTCACCCGCGAGCAGCTGCAGTTGCTGTGCCGGGCGACCGAAACCTGCAGTCGGCTGGTCATGGGTCAGATGGATATGGCGTTGGATTACCTGCGCAACCGCGACGGCGAAATGATCAACGGCTATGAACTCACCCGTGCGGTGGAGGCCATCACCAAGCCCGCACAGGGCTTGGCACCCAACCAGAGTGGCGGTGTGGGCTGGCATGCGACCGGCGACCAGCTCTGGGACATGTTCACGCAAATGCGTCACCGTCTTGCCTGGGATTCCGCCATTTCTCAGGGGGTAATTTCTGCTGGCGAGCCGCGCAAGTGGCCTGAGATGGGGGGTGTTGCCTATGACGCCCCCACGACGCTGACCGGCGCTGGTATCAAGATCGAGCGCGTTACTGCCGATGACCATCAAGGTTGAGCTTAATGACTGCTGCCCTTGGGTTTGCCCTGTGCAGAGCTATGGTAGTCAGCAAAGATCGCTGAAAACGAGGTTTCGCAGATGAATGCCACACTTCCCAGCCTGGACGCCTTGCCTGTCATCCGGCATCCCTATGCGGATTACGGCCTGGATGAGGCCGTGCGCCTCGCTGTAGCTACCAAGCGCATACGGATGGAGCCGGAGCCAAAGAACTTGATCGAGGTGCGTGAAACCATCGAGGACATGGCAAAGCGCGCGAGCCACCTCTGGTGCACCGGCATGGCCGCTCTGGACGTGCTTGATGCCGCCATTGACGGCCGTGATCTGCGCCAATCCTGCCGTCTCTGCTGACGCTTAGTTCTGAGGCGAGAAAAACCCCGCCGAGGCGGGGTTTTTTTGTCACTCTTCATCGTCGCCAGTTACACCCAGCCGCTTGTAACTCTCCAGAACGCGGGCGCATTCGGAGGAGCCATTGCGCGTGCCGTCTGAGATCGCACCCTTCACGGACTCAAGCCCTGCCACGAACCCAACCAGCGTGCCGGCTTCAAAGCCTTCCTGAAATCCCTGCTCGTGCCCACGCTGTAGGCCGATCTCGAACGCCGTTCGCGCCGCAGCATCGACCGCCTTGGCTGCGAACTGATCGTACAGCTCTTCTTTCTTCATGCCATTACCTCGCTTGTGAACAGGCAGCGCAGGAAATCCACGCCGCCAGTGCCAGCATAGGGGCATCACTACCTGCCGACCAGCAGCGGCCGCGTGTCCTGCAAAATCAATCTTTCGTTCTGCACATCCTCACTTGGGATTCAAATGGTCGGCGGGAAGATTAGGTTCATCAGCTCGGTTTGCCGGGCGTTAATCCACCGGACCAGGGGCAGCATGATGGACCGCAAGCAAGCAATCGACTTTGCAATCCGCTCCGCACGCATCGGCGTGGACCAAGGTCAAGTCGCGGACTATCGCGACAACGTGCGCGACACCCTCAACGATGAAGGGGCCAGCGAATGGGATCAGATCGCGGATGACGCCTTCACCGCCGAGGTGGCGCGGCTCCAGCCGGACTACGACGCCGCAATGGCTTCTTGGGAAGAAGAACAGGACAACTTCGCCTGGGAGCGTGAGCAGAGCGCAGTTCGCCGGGCCGAGAATGGTGGATATCCGGTATAGGCGACACTTTCATTCGCTACGCACATGGGGGCTTCGGCCCCTTTCTTGTGCATGGGGCTGCGGCTTGGGTTCTAGGGCCATCGTGCGAAGCTGAGGCTATCTAAACCAGCACACCGCGAGGATACGAGCATGGCAGTCATCTGCGAATTCGGTACCGCCCCCGAGCAAGCCAGGGATGGATACAAGATTGTCGGACTCGTCTACGGGACCGATGAAGATTTGCTGGCCGAGTACAGCAGCCTCGATGTGCGCTTCGTCCGTGGCGCTGCGGTCCACGGGCAGCCCGGCGTCTGGGAGTTTGCTGCCATGCACCCGCCCAAGTCGGTTCAGGTCAAGCACTGGCAAGCCTACGGCGAGGGTGAGGCCAAGCCGGCTACGCATCAGATCGACATCGAGGACCAGCGAGGCGTAAATGGTCAGGTTTACCTAACCGTTGGCGCTATGGATGGCGCCTTGGATGACATGATTTCTGTCGTGGCCGAGGTCAACACCAACCCCGTGACCGGAACTGATGAGGTTCCCTGTGTGCATGTATCGTTCGACGATGATGCTATGGCCTTCTCGCTGTTCAAAGTGGGCGACAAGATCCTGCTGCGCCTGGAGAACGATGTGACGCTCACACGCACGGAGTCGCCCACCGGCCCGCTGTTCGTTGTGGGATGACCGAGCACCACGCCGGCATGCAACGGGTGATCGCGGTCATCGGCACCGCAGGGCGCGATAAGCAATTCCCAATGGATATTTCCCACTGGGAGTTCATTTGCCGTGCGGTCAGGTTCTATGTGCGACCCGGCGACCATCTCGTTTCTGGCGGTGCTGCGTGGGCCGATCATGCAGCAGTCTGGGCCTTCAATGAGGGCTTATCCGCCAGCCTGACACTGCATCTTCCTGCGCCATTCGAGGCGAGTTTTTCCGGTGGCAATGGCACCAGCGGCGGTGCAGCAAACCATTACCACAGGCAATTCAGCCGGGCGATCCGGCGAGACACGCTAGCCGACATCCAGGAAGCGATCCTCGGTGGCGCGCAATGCACCTACCAGGCCGAGTGCAAAGGCTATGCAGCGATGTTCGCACGCAACCGGCTCGTGGCAGAGCAGTGCACGCATGTGCTGGCCTTCACTTTCGGGATGGGCGCTGAGCCGGCCGATGGCGGTACCAAGGCCACATGGGACATGGCCGGACCTGGGAAGATGCGCAGGCATGTCAGCTTGAAGCCGCCCTAGCAGCTTGGGTTTTGCGGGCCTGGCCGTAGCCTGAAGCCATCTCCCCCGCTTCCCCAGGACAGCGCCATGACCATCACCGATATCACTGTTCAATCCGCCCGCCTGGCGGCTGCTGAAGCGCAGTTCTGCACAACAGACTTTGGCTACCGCAATACGGCCGTCGAGCCGTGGCGAGAAGACGGAGCCAAGCTCGTGCGCTTTGTCCAGGCCGAGCGTAACGGACAATCCAGCCTGCTTGAGTACAGCGTTCTGTTTGCCCCGGACTCGGCACGGGTTATCTGCTGCCGAGTCTTCGACTTCACCGAAGCGCTGGCCGAAGATGACGACTGGGTGCCGATGTTCAGTGCGTGGCGTAAGGGCGGATGGTACGTCTGGAACATCGCGCGGCCGGAAGGAGGTTGCGGCTGCGTCAGTCGCAACTATGCGGACGGAAAGTGGCGGATCGTGTGCGACCCGCGCCGCGACGAGCCGGGAGCGCCTGGCGACTTCACCTACGCATCGCGCACCGAGGCGGCCAAGGCCGAACGTGCTCTGATTGCCGAGCAGGCCCGCGCGCTGCTGCACAAGGCCCGCTGCAACGAGTTACCCCCTCATCTGCTCAGCGCGCGCCTGGTGTGCGACAAGCACGGGTACCAGGATTTCGATATCGAAGGCCACCCGACTGTGCATCGTGCATGCGTGCCCAACGGTATTCGTGTGGGCCAGCAGTTCAATGTCTATCACGGAGAAGGCATGAAATCCGGGGCAATCTGGACCGGGACCCTCGAAGGCTCCCTTCGCAAATTTGCGTGCTGCTGAGGGTGTCATCATGTGCTTCCCACGAAAACCCAGCCTGGGGCGCTACAGTGGTACCAGAGCTGAATGGCAATGTGCATACCGTGCTGCCCGAGTGGCAGCTGGCCAAGGCTTGCCTGCTAATCCGGCGTATTCTGGCCTTCAGTGGAAGGCCCAGCTGATAGTGGCATATGAGCGGCCATCTCTTGACCCCCTCGCCTGCTCGGTTCTAGGCAGGCTCGCCGCTTATCGGATCATTGAAGAAATTGTTTCGGATTGAACGCAAGGCTGTCGATACCAGTGAAAGTTATCTCTCTGGATGGGACGCCTTACCATGCTCGATATCGCATTTGATGCACAGACATACCGCACTTACAGAAAGCGGCTCGAAGACATTGCGGGCCTTTCGGTGGCTATCCCTGAAAGGGAGGTGTTGCGCGCAGTAGGCGACGGTCTGCCGGCGTCGGTGATCGATCAGTTGTCAGCCAGTCGGCCCCTGGCTGCGTATGCACGCCAGATCCGCCCGAAGGGGGCCTGCTTGGGCCAGAAGGAAAGCTATGTCGCCTTCGAGCTGGCTTTCGTGTTGGCTTTGGCGCAGGCGGTTCTCGGCAATGCCGAAGCTGCTGATCAGTGGCTTGCTACTCCGAGCGAGCAGCTGGGCGGGCACAGGCCCGCAGAAGTATTTCACCACGACAACGGCGCGGCCCATCTGACCGTCTCCCTGATCCGAAGCGCCCGATAGTCCGCTCTGCCGGGCAGCATCTGCGGCCACTGCGAAGCTGGCCCGGCCTCTTTCGGGCTTGGGTTAGCGGCGCTTCATGCGAATCTGAGTTCAGTCCAAACAGCTCAGGTAATCATGTAATGACTCAGGCAGCCCGCACTTACAATCACGCTTACACCATCGCCTTCAGCGTCTCCGGCTCCAGGTGTGAAGACGGCGAGGATGTGACGGCGCAACAGATGGCTGATGCGCTGAAGCTGCGTGTTGATGATCTGATGGCGAAGGGGCACCTCTTGCATGCTGTCGGGTCGGCCTATGATTCCTTCTGTGAACAAGACTGAATCGGTCGATCTCGACATAATTCAAGCTCCCCGCTTTGCCTGGAATATCCGCAGGAAGAACCATGTCTCGTGTAATTACCGACTTTGAGCAGCACCTGCTCAGCATCATTCAGCCTCTGCACGCGGCCAAGTGGCAGGCCGACTATCGCTGGTTTGACCTGGAGCGCTCATTGGCCAGACTCGCCATAGATTATGGTGGACTAGACCTTTGCCCGGATTTCCAGCGGGGCCATGTTTGGTCCGCCGAGCAGCAGCGCCACTTCATTGAAAACTGCCTCCGCGCTGTAGTCCCCACCAGCGCATTTCTGATCCAGTTCAATTGCTCGGAATGGGGTGATCCTGATCCTGAGTCGGATCTGCCGGTTGGCCTGCAGTGCGTCGATGGCCTGCAGCGCTACACCGCTGTTACCGAGTTCGTCAAAGGCAATGTCAAACCGTTCGGATTCACTGCAAACGAGCTAGCCGGTACCCAATTTTCCCCGAAGCGGATGTGCATGAAGGTGGCCATTCACGGCTTCACCAAGCGTGCGGATCTGCTGTCGCAGTACCTCGCCTTGAACGCAGGTGGAACGCCTCATAGCGCAGAGGAAATTGCCCGCGTGCGCGCCCTGCTGGCCGAGGCCCAAACTGACGGCGCGACTGGCTAACCAAGTGGCTTCAGCTCAGGCGCTTTATGTAGTGGAGCGCCGGTAATCCCGACTCGCTCGCACAGATGGGCGTCGGTTCGCAGAAGCGCTGTTCGGCGACGCGGTTAGATGGACAGTTCAGTCGTCGGCCTGGTCTTTGGCCAGTATCGCGTTAAGCACGGTTTCGTCATCGTCGAAGTAGCCATCCTCAGCCAGCCCCAGTTTCCCATCGAGGACGACGCAGACGGCTAGTGCGGCTTCCGTTGGATCAGCACCATATTCACGAATCACGCGCTCGATCTGCTTGCGCAGAAGATGCGCGGGCTCCACCTGGCCTACGCCACGCTCAGCACCCGGATCAGGAAGGCTCACGGGGCCGGGGGAATCAGCCAAAGGGTTGGCATTGACGATTGCGCCGGATGTGGTGCGGAATTTCATTTCCATGCTTTGTCTACCTACTCGGTTCGGTTGGAACGGCCAATTGCCGCTACACGCTAATCGAAGCCCGACCTGCTGACTGGTAATGGTTTTCCTAAAGTCCCCTTGGTGGTACTGGACCAAGGCTGATATACAGCCCGCGCCGCAGTTGTTCATGGGTTTCTTCTGGGGATGAGTGCGAGCCAGCACCATAGAGCAAAGCAGCCTGTTCAATGAGCATTTCTGCTTCACGGGCAGCTCCGTATTCATCGTCACTGACCACATACACATCGCAGAGGACGGTGAGCCTATGAAAGAAGCCACCTGGCGGCAGCTCCTGCCGACATTTCCAGGCATACAGTTCTTGGCACAGGGCGCTTAGATTATTCGCTAAGAACTGCTTAGCCGCTTCTTGGTGCTGCTGCTCAGGCTTTGCTGGTGACATGGCGTTTTCCCTCAACTGGCGAGCTGTTCGGTAAAGGGGTTCCAAGCCGGAACCCCCGATTTTTCCGGCAAGCTGGCAAAGCCAGTATTGGTGCGGGTCGTCGCTAAACAGTTGTTTTACGGCACTGGTACGCCATTGGCTGAAATCCCCGGCTTGCACAGCCAGAACATGCGCGACAAACCATGTCGGATAGTCTCAGCAGCCGGAAACTTCGCCTGCGACCTTTTCCGACAGAATTTTCGGGGATTCCGGCTTACAACCCCGTAAACGTCGATTTCAGCGCCGCAAGGTGATTAATCGCGGCCTGCAAATTCACCGTTGGATTGCGCACAAACGCCGGTTTGCCTATGTATGTTTTCAGGGACTGAGCAATGCTGTCGCAGTAGCTGATGACCTTCGAGACATTACCAGCAGCAAGGTATTCGCCCATGAATTCAAAGCTGATTAACGTATCCGAGAGGAACATAACGTCTTCAGGTGCGAATTCTTCCAGATCGCTGCCGCTTTGGTTGTATGCGGTGTACATGCGGATGGCGGTTGCTACCTGGCCGGTGAAAATGAGAATTCCCGCCAAGTGTTTTGTCTGATCGCTCATACCTAATCTCGATTTCGCGGACGCGAAAAACGCGCCCTGGTACTGCCAAAGCCCGCACGCAGCGGGCTGATGATCGGCGGTAGTTTTCCTACAGCTTTACGTTGATTGCGAACACCTCGACCGGCTCTGCGCCGAAGTGTGGATGCGTGATAGTAGTCACGCGGTATCCTTTCCAGGGCAGAGACAGCCGGCGCGTTTCATCGGCGCGTGCTGGGTAGCCCTTCGTCAGTTCAATGCGGTCATAAATACGGCCCTCCAGACGCTTGCGCCAGTACGGCGTCCGCAGCCGGAATTCCTCTGGCTTGTTGCCTGCCTTGATCGCGTCGAAGTACTCACCCTTGAGGGCCAAGGTCAGCGTGGCCATGTCCGATTTCCTATGCCTCAAGAGTGGCTTGTGGAGCTTGGGTAAAAAGCATCTTCTTGGCCTCGGCCATAGGTACTTGCTGGATTGCCATGCCGACGCATTCCATTTCATTGACCCAAGCCTGACTGTCCTCGGCGCTGATGAGGCAAGCCCCCTCGACATAGCCGGAGGACGTTGGTTGGCAACAACATAGATTGACACAAGCACCCTTGAAAACACTGAGGAAAACCGAGGTCTTAGGTGCCAGCCTCGACAACATAGTCTGACACAAGGCCACTGCCACATCGAACGAAGCCCCAATCCTGGAACAACATAGATTGACAAAAATATTTGACCATCCGTAGTTGAGCCCCTGGCTACCCAAGAATCTGTGCCTAGGCCAGTCTCTGTGCTGGCTGAGCTTTCGCGCTAGAAGCCTCATCTCATCCTCCCAGGCTCCATCCGCCACAGTCGCCGCTCTCGATCTACCCCTTCTGCCAAGAAGCATTTCGGGCAGAAGCGATTAATCTTTAAGGGCTAACCGATTAATGCAGGAGGTCCATATGAACGTCGTGGACTTGCTCGGCCCTGTCGTTGAGAGGGTTCTTTCCGCCGGAAAACTGCTGTCTTCAGAGTGGCACCGTA